>WLWH01001957.1_pt1 | contig 12432 bp, 34 predicted proteins | sample 6712741 | NCBI WGS metagenome assembly WLWH01 (sample SAMN12718694, study PRJNA515312) | sponge metagenome | isolation source: marine sponge | host: Mycale hentscheli | place: New Zealand: South Island, Marlborough, Capsize Point | collected 2003-05-01 | reverse complement strand
AGATTGTATGACGTGTTCTAATGGTGGGATAAAATCTTTCTCCCAAGTCTTCCACCACTCACGTTTGATTAAAGATCCTTCTTCAGCTGTTGGATTTTGCATCCACTGCGCGTTCCACTTACCAACGCTCAAACTGGCTTTAACAGATTCGAGCTCATCTAGTTTCCAATACTGTGGCCACACAGGTTTACCTGACGGCATAATCGCTGGGAACTCTATGATCTCCCACTGATCTGATTTTAATTCTTTTTGAGATTTTAATAACATTCCAGTTAGATCTTTCATATTCCATCTTGTCATTACAACTACAATTGATCCACCAGGTTGAAGTCTTTGACGTGGACCTGATGTATACCACTCATAAGCTCGTTCCAATGCTTGAACGTTTAGTGCGTCTTGCTCAGAGTGTGGGTCATCAATAATCAATAAGTCCGCACCACGGCCCGTGATTGCTGAACCAACACCGGCTGCATAATATTCACCGCCCTGTTCGGTTTCCCATTTACCAGCTGCTTGACTGTCCTCTCTAAGTCGTGTCTTGAATATTTGTTGGTACTCCTGCGAATCGATTAAGGTTTTAGCTTTACGTCCGAAACGAATTGCTAACTCCGTTGTGTGGGTCGTTTGTATTATCTTAAGGTCAGGTCTTCGTCCTACCATCCAAGAGGGTAGAAGGTAGGACGCAAACTCTGATTTAGTATGCCTCGGTGGCATATTAATAATTAATCTTTTGATTTCACCTTTTGCAAGTTTATTAAATTTGTCCGCAATTTTTTTGTGGTGCTTACCTTCAATGAATTGAGGCCACACGTGTTTAACAAAAGATAAGAAGTCGTCGTTAACTTGACCTTGTTTTTTCTTTTCTGATAATTTGATCGCGTATTTAAGAAATTGCTTTTTAGCGTCAGGTGGAAGTTTATCTATAATTTCCTGTTTCATAAAAATTTTTGCAGAATTTTTTTCAACTCTGTTTTGTACCAATTGTTGTTTTTTTAGGGGTACCCCCTCTATCTTATTGCCATTTTCTAATTTAAGCAAGTCTACTTCTAAAACTTACTATATAGGTATAACTCTACAACTTTTGCGCCAGAGGGGTGTGGGGGGTCTGTTTGTTTTTGTATTTTGGATTTGTGCAGGGACCCCTATGCTTAGGGTGGGTGGGCCCATAGTTCACGAGCCTACATATAGTGTGTTATTTTTTTCTTGACACAAGATGTGGTTATGCAGTTCTTGCATAGGGTATCCCATAAATACCCACTTGACCTTATAAGCTCATATGATACTTATAGGATAAGAAATAAGAAATAATAATAGGAGTATAAATGACAATAATAACATTTGAAAACGATGTACAAAGAAAAGCTTTTCAAATTAAACAAGCTCTTAATGTTTTAGAGTTTGAGTCAATTAATACTTTCGGAATGAGAATGAGTGCCAAAGTAAATATATTAAAAGTTTTGGCTCGTCTTGGTTTCGATGGTGTGAGTGGCCCGAAATTACCTAGAACTAGAAAAGGTGCTTATAAATTTTTAAAGCAAAAAGGATACTACAAATGCAATTAGTAGTAGAAAAAAAGAATGTTTACGGGGTAGAGCGAGTCTACCCCGTTTGCAATAAGGCAAAGTTATTTGCTAGAATTTCTGGAAATAAAACTTTGCTTGAAGAAGATAGAAAGTTAATCAAACAGTTGGGATATACATTCACAACTAAACAAGAGGAGATATAATATGTGGTATGTGGTTAAGTGGGTACTACTTGGATTATGTTCGGCAATGGGCTTGGCATTAATTCCAACGATGCCCGCAACAGGATGCATTCTTGCATTCGGTTGCTTTATCGTATTGGCTCTAGATATAGCGAGGCAATTCGTATGAAAATAAATCATAAAATTGTAGCTGAACATTTAGGTGTTCGGCTACGAGGCAACGAAACTTTTACCGAACTTCTAGAAATAGAAAAGCAAGTAAAAGAATACAACGAACGAAAAGAGCGGATCGCTGAAGAGAAGGCAAACATTCAGCGAGTCGATGCCCAAGTTAAAGGAGTAAAAAAATGGTAACTAAAAAAGACTTTAACAAGATTGCACAAATTATAAATTTACATACATCGGTGCAATTTGAAGATGATGAAGCGTGGCGAGATAATTTAGTAATTAAAAATCATCTCGTTAAAGAACTAGCCGACTATTTTGAAAGTGTAAATCCAAACTTTCACAGAGGCAAGTTTATTCACGCTTGTCATAACTAACAACCAACCTCGCTCCGAGATAATCGGAGCGGGGATTTCTTTTAAAAAAAAAAAAAAAAAATAAAAATCAAAAATCAAAAATCGAAAAAATCGCTTTGCGATTTTTTCTAGGGAGGGTGGGCCCGTAGGTCACAAGCACAGGTTGTATGCAAAACCTGCAATACTCGCGAGGCGCGAATCGGTTTTGGTGGTGGGGGGTGGGTGGGCCCGAAGGGCACAAGCACAACCCACACGTGTGTGACAATATGCACCCACAATATCCCATAATAATGCTTGACCTACTATATATGGTATATGCAGAAATTCGATATGTTGTTTACGAATACCGCAGCGCGCAACGTGGCGCGCGGTTAATTGTTAACGCCTATTAATTTATTTTGAATTAATAACCAATCGTTGACCGCTAATGGTTTCACTTCTCTATGGTCTAATAGTAGACCTTCAATAGATTTACTTTCATAAAGTTTTATTGTTGAGGGAAGGCGGGGTGGGGCGTGTTGTAATAACAAAAAATTACGCTTTGATTTTTGAGTGTGGAATAGTATTTGGTGGGGGCTAAAACGTACTTTTTTTGTGGTGGTATATTTCAACTCAACCATAAAAAAACCGCATAAATCATTATAACATAGTACATCAGGGACGCCCAAATTAATGAAAGTCTCTAAGCGTGTATGTTGAATTAAAGGGGTATTTTTTTTAAATTTTTGATATAATTTTTTTTCGGGTTTCACCGTACAATTGAATATACGGTGAAGCCCTTGAAGTCAATATTTATGCGACCTCTTCAGTTAATAATAGCGCCTCTTCATTAAACGGCACTATACAATAATTGTCATTTTTGTCGTTTTCTATGATTTGATACGCTCTTAATTTAGAGTTTGCGGTTTCAAGATTGTCAACTACTTCTTTTAAGTAATAATGCGGTTTACAATCTTTTAATTGCCATTTATTTATAATTAAATATTTCATATTAATTATACCTCTCATTTGTTATTTGTAGCGCCTTAGTTTTATTCCATACAATACCAACACCGCTTAGAACCTTCTCTAATACAATGTTTAATTGTTCTGGAACCCCACATTCAAAAACTGAATTAATCGCGCTTTGTTTATACAGTTTTAATTCCTTAACTTTTTTGCCTTCGGGTGTTTTTTCAGCTTCTTTTTGGGCTAAGTGTGAAGCCCAATCGCGCAATTGTTCTCTACAATCGGACGGCTGAATTCCCCGTCCATAACTATCACGCGAATAGTAATTGTCATTGTCGGTTTTTCTAAATTTATAACTTAGATTTTCCTTCAATTCTCTATTGTTAATCTTGCCAAAAAATGTCATTGCTTTACGTTGTTTTATTTCTAGTTCAGCAATAGCGCCTTCTAGTTCTTTTATAACAACATCAGCTTTTATTTTTTTGGCAAGTTTTAATTCAGCGCTTTCAGTAAGATCAGCCACAATAGATTTCACGCTTAATTCAGCTTGTTCTATTAACGGGTCAATCTCATTATTGATACGCTTTTTTAAATGTTCCAACTGATACTTTGTCGGGTATGTTGATTTAGTCATATTATATTATCCTTTATATTTATTTATTTGATAATCCCTAAATATCCTATTGACAAATAGAAGTCAAGCCCCTATATTAAATAATTATTGTCCTTGCAATAATGGGCTTATTGTTAAGAGCAATAAGCCCTAACAAAAATGAAAGTATGAAATATAAATATAAAGAACAAAAAAAGCTTTTAGGGTCTTCAACCTTTAAAATGGAAAAATCAAGTAAGTATAGATATTTAAGCGAAATATTACACCTTGCGCCCTCAAATATAGGTGGTGTTAATATATGCGCTAGTTCAAGCCCCGTCTGTGTTGACTTATGTTTAAATACAAGTGGACGTGGACAAATGAATTCAGTTCAAAAATCAAGATTAAACAAAAAATATTATTTCTTAGCTGATAGGCAAAAATTTTTAAATCATTTAGATCGTGAAATAAAACTCTCAAGCGAGAGGGCAAAAAGAAAAAAACTGAAATATTCTGTGAGATTAAACGGGACAAGCGACCTACCATTTGAGAGATACAAGCTAGATAACGGCAAAAATTTAATGGACAATAACCCAAACGTCCAATTTATAGATTATACAAAAATTACAAATAGATTATTACAAAAACTTCCTAAGAATTACAGTTTAACTTATTCACAAGCTGAGAATAATTTAGAGGATATCAAAAAAGTATTAAAAACAAAATATAATATTGCATCAGTATTTAGAAAAAAACTACCAAAAAAATGGCTTGGACGTAAAGTTATAAACGGGGATAAACACGATTTAAGACACTTAGACCCGAAAAAAGTTGTAGTTGGTTTAATTGCTAAAGGTAAAGCAAAAAAAGATTTTAACGGATTTGTGCAAGATGTTTAATATATGAAATATCAGATTTGTATAAATAGGCGATACAGTAATCCTGCTTTGCTAAAGAACTGGAGGGGACAGGCGCAGGCGCAAGCGACTGTCCTATCAAAAACTAACAAGCGACAAGCTCAAGCGACAAGCGAGCAGAAGGGATAATATGAAAGTATGTAAAGAACAAGATTATAAAAACTTTACTATTGTTGTTTATGAGCAACAAGCGAGTATTGAATACCCACTTAATGAAGATTGGGAAAATTTAGACCCCGAACATTTAGGAACACACGCTTATAAAATATTTGATGAAAAAAAAGAATTAGTTTACGAAGATAAAACTAGTATGTGGGATATTGGGGCATGTTTAGATAATGCGCAACAAGATATAAACTGCGGTGCAGTACAACAAGCGAGCGAGCAGAAGGGATAATATGAAAAAGCACAAAATAGAAATAATTGAAACTACAATTTGGACTACTGAAGTTGAGGCTAAAAGCAAAAAAGACGCTATTGAAAAAGCCGAAGACATTCATATGAATGGCACAACAGAAGGTGGTGGACGTGATGCAATGACATTTGAGCATTACACCGAAGAAGATTACAAAGTAGTTTTTAAATAATAAATTTAAACAAGCGAGCGAGCAGAAGGGATAGTATGAAAAAATATAAAATTGTAGCAAGTCAAACTATTTATGCAACATACGAAATAGAAGTTGAGGCAGACAATGAAAAACAAGCAGAAGAAAAAGCATTAAATACTTATATAAATGATTGGGATGATGAGCGTTTTGAAAATGGCGATGCATTAACAGTAGATGAAATAGAAGAGGTACAACAATGACACAACGCTATGAAGTACAAACTAAATTTACTTATGGTTGGGAGAATGTTTGGCGTGATGAAGACGGCAATTTAGAATATTTTAAAACTAAAAAACAAGCTATGAAAAATCTTAAAGATAATGTTGATGATTGGAATAATGACCCAAACACAACAGAAAAATATTCTTATGATGATTATAGAGTTATCTATACCGATAAAGATAATAATACTTGGCTTGTTTTTAAAACATTTATAAGCTAGATAAATACTTTACACAATCTTCAAGCGAATCAACAACAGGCTCAAGCGATGACAACGATGAATCCACAAGCGCAAGCGATTGCTTACCCTCAAATAACAAATGTTTATCTTTCCACTGCACAAGCACAAAAGAATTCTTAGGATGCTGGAAATGAAACGATACTTGATGAGGGGACAGGCGAGCTCTATTGCCGTTAGCTACTTTTAATTCTACTGTGAAAAAGTTGCAGTTATGATTATAACCCAATAGATCGGGAGTACCAAGTAGGCTAAGGTTTTCAAGTCTAGTCCAAACGATATCTTTTGAAACACTTTTAAGTTTCTTATAAAGTTTAGCTTCTGGCGCCATTCGGTCTTCAAGTTTAATCCTGTTTTGTATTAGTAGTCTTCTGCGAGCTTATCAGGCAAGATAAGTGAGGAGGCTTTTTGAGTTTTTAATACCAGTCTATGACCGTGATGTCCAGGAAAACCTACTATCGGGTGAACATTTTCATGAACTTCCATACGTCTGATTGCATGTAGCTTACCATTCAACTCTACAAATATAACTGCATTCTTAACAGCATCAGATCCTTCAGTAAACGAACCTAAAAATTGTTGTAAATCTTGTACTCTCATTTCTTCTCCGACAATTCAGTTATAATCTGCTTCATACCTTTAATTAGATTATCCTTTTTAATTATTTCACTCTCTAATTTCTTAACTTCCCACTTTAGTTTTTTAGTATCACCCATTAATTCTTTATAAGTTTCTATCTTTAACTTAAGATCTTCCATGTCATCTTTCATACCTTGACTTTATAGGACAGTTATCGTAAATTGTCAAATATGGGAGTACCAAAAAGATTAACAGAATTACAACGTAAATTTGCTGAAATACTAGTATTCGGAGATGCGGAAGGCAGACCAGTAACAAAGACTGAAGCCGCAAAGCTAGCAGGTTTTAGTCCAAATAGATCTAGTCAAGAGGGATATGAATTAACAAATCCAAAGATGCACCCTTTGGTTGTAGACTACATAGGTAAACTTAGAGAAGAAAAATTACAGAAATATATGGTAACATTTGATGGCCATATTGCAGAGCTAGATCGTATTAAAGAATTGGCTTTAAAAAAAGGTTCATTTTCTTCAGCAGTGAATGCGGAAACAAACAGAGGAAAAGCAGCAGGATTATACATAGATAGGAAAATAATAAAAACAGGAAAACTAGAGGACTTGTCAGAACAAGAACTAGAAGCAAAAATGAGACAGATTTTAAGCGACTACTCACAGATAATTGATGTGACTCCATCTAAATCTTCTGAATCTTCTTTACCCAGTGTCGAGGAATCATCGTCCGATCACCAAAAGTAATTCCATCTTCATCTTTATCATAAGATGCAAATAATTTTATAGAAATTTTATCTTTAGAATATAACCAACCTTCATTAATAGGTTTAGCTAAACTCATTTTATTAAATTCTTTTTCATTAGCCCAGCCAGAATCACTTACGCAATCGACCCACTCCACTCTGACCTTCTGAAAAGGTATATCAGGAGTTGTTTCAGTGATGATAGCTTTTCTTCTTTTCTTAGGCATACTTCTTTTTACATCTGCGACCCCTATATGACAAATTATATTTTAACACGCGCTTACAAAAAAATATTTGGGAAGTGTCGCAAAACACTGAAATTGACCTATTAGTGTTGATTTTACTGGCAAAAAGTAGCGACCCCTGAGGGGTCGGGAGGGTTCGGCAGGGTTCGGAAAACGCCTTTAGGGGTCGCAGTTTTATGGCCAAATTGTGGCCAAATGACCAAAAAGCCACATTTCTGCCACAGTTGACCACTTTTTTGCGACCCCAAACCCTGTTTTGCGACCCCTTGCGACCCCTTGCGACCCCTCAGGGGTCGCAGTTTTATAGGACGTTTTTCTCGTTTTTATTGATATAATATTTTCTCATTACTGATAATTTATCTTCAGCTTCAGCAATAATTTGTAATAGTTTGTCAACTTCACCTGTAATATCTATATGTTCAGGTATGATTATATTATTCTCATTGAAAGATTGTATCTTGTACATAGCATCTTCAATAATAGACTCATATCTCTTTAGAAGAGTTCTAAACAACTGATCATTCATCTTTTTTCTCCTTTTTTTGGTGAAACACTTCGTACCAAGTATCACATTCATCACAATTATACATACTTACGATGGTGTGTTCTGAATCTGGATAAGTATCTTCTGTATCAAAATCATTATTCCATCTTACTTCTGCATTGCAATAAAAACATTTCATTTTATAAACTCCTCTTTTGTAATATTAACTTTAGCTTGTTCTTTCTCATCATGTTTTAGGTCATAATACATGTCTAATCTTTTTAAAAACTTATGTTTCCATTGCCTTAATTCTGCCCCACTTACAATAAACTCTTGATAATATAGGTCAGGAGTACATATCATTATTACACCTTGTTCAATCTTAGAATTATGTACATAATCATGAGCCATGGCGTATGCCGCAATCTGCATATAATAATCTTCAATCCAATCTTCTCTCTTAGGTCTATTTGATTGTTTGAAGTCTACTATAGATTCTTTGCCATTGTGTAAGCAAACCAAGTCAGTAGACCCAGCGTATAGCCCAGGATAATACAACGTGACTTCCGAGCCGTACCATTCTTTAACTGGTGCGAGACCCACTTCAATAACTTTTTCGGCCATGGTTTTCGCCTTCTGTCCGAGCTCTGTAAGATCATTGTACCCAGTTCCGAGAATATAATGCTCGAGGAATTTGTGCATGGCAGTCCCCCTCCTACTACTAAGATTTTTGATTCGTTCTGCTTCTGCTTCTCCAACTTTGGCCTTCCAGTCTTTTAAAAATTGTTGATCTTTGGTGGCCCCTAATATCGTAGTCACTGAAGGAAGTCTAGTACCATTTACATCATAGAGCCGTGATCCGTGGGCCTCGATCCTTGATGCATCCACATAGGTGTACTTCTCACTATGCTTGATACTTCGACCAATGTTATGATACTCGGCTATATCTTCATCACTCATTGTCATTTTAGATCCTTTATAACTATATAAATTATTATCATACCGATCGTAAAACAACCCATACCATAGAAAAACATACCAAATCCATCAGCTACACTCATAGTTTTCTCTTCAACTCCTCTAAGTATTCAAAATTTTCTCTATCTCTTATCATCTTATCGTGGCGTATTTGTTGTTCTTTTTTTAATATCTTAACGTGTTCACGCCATGCCCACGCATTTAATTGACCTGCATATTTCATTATAAAATGTAAACCTTCGTATATGTATTTATCAAACATTATTCTTTTACCAATGTACCTTTCTTAATCTGGTTTAGTGGTGCTGAGTCATGGACATTGCCTGATACAGATACTCTAACAACGTCAGATTCAAACGGACTAACCCAGTGTTTCAACCATGCAGGAAAGATAAACATCTCTCCGTCTTTTGGAAAGTATGACATATAAGTTATACAATCTCTAATCCCTTCACCATACATAAACTGTATGCCTCCTGGCCCACAGCTCTTACCATTATATTTTTCATTTTCTTTTCTCAAAGGTTCTGGCACAGATAAATATATTACAAACGATAACTTACCATCGTGATCGTGTGGTGGGTTAAATTCATATTGACGTTGGAAATTACACCACAAAGCTGTTAGTGCATACTCTGGTTTTTTATCATACATTTTACCTTGATACTTTTGAAACATTTGATCGTAGATACCTAAATAAGGTGCTAAGTATGGTATAACTTTATCTCTAGACTCTTGTGTATAGCCTATTTCTTTTTCTATTTGTCCTGCTAGTTTATGTCTGTAGTCTTCTTTAGATTTTTTAATTTCATCGAGTAATACTTTTTTAAAATCATCCTGTATCTTTAGTTTAATAACACATGGCCCCCAGTTAAAAGTTCTAACTTCTATCTGTGGATTTTTTTTATCTTCCGACATATTTTTTTCTCTCCTTATATTCTTCTAAACTAATGATTTTATCATCTAAATTCTTTATTGCATAGTGTTCTATAATCTGTGAAATCTTCGCTAACTTAGTATGAGCCCAAGGCCATATCAAACAACAAACATAATAAGCTTCTCTGTGAGTACACCGCCAACGCCATTGTTTTTTCCAACCGACAGCGTAAGGTGTCTTATATCTTTTTACATTAACTGTGCCAACATTTAATACTTCATGAAGCCAAAGCAAAAGAGATTTGTCTGTCATAGCAATCTCTAATCTTATCTGCCAAGTAGGATAAGGCTTCTTGTTATGTTTTCTTTTACGCATGTATTGTTTGTAAGATACACACCCCTCACCATCAAACAATCCTGCGATATATGCTCTATCTGTTTCAGGAATCATTTCTTATCTCCTGTAAAGACCCATTTAACTATTGATGTTGCTGGATCAAAGCCATCAAACTTTATATCTTTAGTGCAGCTTGTTAGAAGTACCATCGTCAATCCAACCAGTATCAATCGTTTCATAAAACTCTCCCTCTGAATCACAGTCCCAACATTGGTGAACTGTATCTTCTTTATCTTCTGTTGAAATTTTTAAGTATCCATTGCCTTTGCAAGTAGGACATATGTGTAATGAGACTCTAGTCTTTTTTAACTTTGCCATTTAATTTTTTTACTTTCTCATTTGCAATAGATTCAATTGTTTTTGATATAGACAACTTAGCATCGGGCAATAATACCTTTGATAGTTTATCTAAAGTAGCGTATGTTTGTTTCGTTAGTGAAACATTTTTGTACTTACTCATGTCTGTCATGGTTTCCTTTCATAATTTAAAAACAAAATATAGATGATAGTATAGGATTGTCAATGAAAATATTACTTAGTTTAGTCATTTGTTCACAGCTAGCAGGTTCTTGCTTGGAGCCCTATGAATGGCCACAGAGATTTGATACTCAATATGACTGCCTAATGTTTGGTTATGAACAGTCTACTATAAAAATGAGAGAGATAGGCCCTGTCGAGGTTAACAAATATAATATGTTTATTAAGTTTTATTGCACTCCAGAGAATACTATTTGACTTTATTAATTACAGATGATAACAGAGAATTATCTCATCATCACAGCCTACTCCTTCTTTTCCCTCTTTGGAGTAGGTGTTTCTTGATCCCACATTAAAAGCATAAGAACAGCTAATAGTATTGGAATACTACTTACAAATACAGCCAATAAAATCGCCACTGCCATCCTTCATTACATGTACGTTGAACGGTGGTTCGTGATACGTGGTTAAATGTAAACGCAAGATATTACATAAATCTATACAATCTATTTTACTTAATAATTCTATACCCGCTGTCATTTCTTTCGTGACAGCTACCAAAGTATAAAGTCCATCATTAAGTAATATTAGATCCATAAGATTTTGTACCCCACTTTATAATATTTTTTAAACCAGGTGCAGATATTTGTAGATCAACACCGTATGGTTTCCATGCTCTTTTCATTAAATTTAATTCAAGCAATAGATTAGACCATTGTTTTTGTGAAACGCCTTTTGGTTTAATGGTGATTACTTTTTCTTTCATACTCTTCTATTTCTCTCAACTCTTCTTCAAGTTGATTTCTATCTTGTTGCAACTTCAATTGTATATCTGATATTGCACTTAGCTTTGCTAGTATTGCTATCTTGTCTATTACTTTGTCGTCCATTTTTTTCTCCTGTATTTATTTCTAATTGGAGACTAGGATAATTTGGGATAGTTGTCAACCTTTTCTTTGTTTTTTTTGTTGACGTTTCTCGTGCTTATTTCTATTTTTTTTATGGCGTCCAGGCCGTTTCTTAGGTTTATCACGGGGTGCCGTAGAGACACCAAATTTAGCTTTCTTTGCCATCGAAATATTTTTCTACCTCTGATAGTAAACTTGAAGATGATATATGAGGTATATAACTTATCTTTCCATTTATGTGTTGTTGTAAATCAGATCCGCATGTCATACATCTAAATAATTCATGAGTTAATCCGACTAACATAGTATACTCTTCACAAGTTGGACATTTACCATTAACAATTTCTGCCTGTATTTTTACCATTATTCTAATATTAAAGAAGTTATTTTTTTCTCTCCCATGTATACTTCCACATTTGCCTTCGATTGTATACATTTAAATACAACTCTATCTGTAGTGCTTCTGTCCTTCATAGCATAACGTTTAGCCTTGAGACATGAACTTAACGATTCGTGGTAACGATGTTCTACAATTTTGTGGTCCTGTAGGAGTAATAATGCAAATACCATTTCAACCATTAGTGTGCTCCATTACCATTTCTAATTAATTTTTCTACATCTTCTGTAAGTTTCTTTGTTCTTTCTTGTAAGAATTCTATATTGACTGCATTGTTTCTCATGCTCTTAACTTCTGAATCTATATCTTCTAATAAACCACTTATATGCTCGACCAACATGAAGAGCTCTGCCTCTCCACTTGATTGACCAAGTTCTCCTCTTGGATATTTAATTCTAAATTCTGAGTTTTGTTCTAAATCTTTTTGCATTAATTCTATTTTTGTAGCGTGGTTGTTCAACATTTCGTGCAGACCAAAGTATGCCCAGGTCCCAATTGCAACCATCATAATCAAAGACGCTACGGTCTTCATCGGCATTTGCACTGCTGCTTCTTCAGATATTTTTAATGGTTTACTCATCTAGTT
>WLWH01001950.1_pt1 | contig 12446 bp, 22 predicted proteins | sample 6712741 | NCBI WGS metagenome assembly WLWH01 (sample SAMN12718694, study PRJNA515312) | sponge metagenome | isolation source: marine sponge | host: Mycale hentscheli | place: New Zealand: South Island, Marlborough, Capsize Point | collected 2003-05-01 | reverse complement strand
GTTGCCTGACTTCGTTTATATCGAAGCCAACGTATGCAGTGACTGAAGATTTTGGGTCTTTCAGGTACATATAAACATCGTAAACACTGCGCCCATTTAATACATGGGAATGTCCAACATTAACTATCGCAAATTTCATTCATCATTTCCTCTTGTTCTTCGGGTGGTATGCCAGTCATCAGCATCTCACGCTGATCAGCACTCAATTGTGGGAACACATTTTGAATGAGTTCACCATCACGCCATTCCATAAAGTCGGACGCTAGTGCGTCCTTGATTATGACAATGTTACCTTCACCAGTAAAGCAGTGAAGTGTCATCGCCCACAGCATTCCATCAGAGTCTACTGCTAGAGACTTTACCGCTTTGTAGTTAAAAGGTACTTCATCAAACTCTTCTTCGTTCCAATTGTAAGCATTCATTTTATTCTCCTTGATCATTTAAGTATACCCTAAGATGGGTTGATTTGCTAATGGGTTGTCCAAACTGGTAGTGCCTCCAGTTTTCGGACGGCTTAAGGTGCTGACCTTTCACAAGCATTTTATATCGATTCTTGTTTAGGTACTTGCGCATGAGTCGGACAAGTTCTTTGCCTTCTTCGTCGTTTGGTATTTCTGCAAATTGGTATCTTGGTTTCATAATCAAATCCTGTTATGGTTGGCATCGAACACTGCTTTAGCGAATCCACGTGGCGTAGCAGACCGGATATTCTTGGTCTTGGTAGACTTGCCACCCAACTTGAGGTGCTGTCTACTATAACCTGCCTCAGGCGTCACAGGACGCTTGCTAGGCTCTTTAAAGCCACAACCCGACCAGATACCCGTCTTTTTCGGGTAAGAATCCCTAGGGGCAATCAGGGTAGGGTACAGCGGGTGTTCTGCTTCTTCCATGTCAATGTATCCACCAAATTGCCACGGGTGGAAGTAAAAGTTAGGCTTGCGCCACATGGTAGACAACTTGCCCACTGGATTTTCCACCATCCACGGCACGTTCAAATCATCAGCAAACAGTGCGATGCGTTTAGCATGGTTGACGGCTTCAACCTGAAAATCAGGATTGATCTCCGCTTTTTTCGCCCAATGACAGGCGCCGGAACCGGCTAAGTCAGTGCAAACAGGGAAACCCATGACCAATGCTATATCGTCATCAGCGTGACGTTTTAGCAGTCTTTCCCACGTCATTTCGTCATGGAGGTCAGCCATCATGTAGCGAATGGCGCCACCAGAATCAAACAATTCGGTGGGCGTGAATCCATCGTGCTGAATGTCATAAGCGAAGCATTCATATCCGGCTTCAGCCCAAGGTTTAAGGGCTTCACCGGTGTAATCATAAAAAGATATAACTGTTTTCATTTTATTCTCCCTGTTCAATTATATTGTAACACATCTTTTTCCCACGTCTATACGATCCTTTGCCCTTCTTGGGCTTTTCAACCTTGGATCGGTTGAATTTCGGTGCGTGTTTAGCGACCGGATTTCTCTGTTTCATTGTTTTCCTCCAGTTTCAACCAGTAGGGGAAATCCCTGCCGGTATATTCTACTTTCAAAGGCTTGTCACGTGACAACCATTCGTTACACTTTGCAGTGTAGTAATTGCGGTAGCAACGTGATGGGCTAACGTCAGTCTTGAACTCATCCGGCATACATAGCGGGGGAGGCGTCCAAGTATCGTCCATAGCGTCATACAAATCCCACACAGTGAGCAATTCCCACAGTCTATCATATGTCTTGTGTGAAGGCTTGCCACGCTCAATACGTTGCTTGTTAAGCCAAAAGAATAATTCCTTTAGCCACCAAAAGTGTTGAATTGAATCACCCGCCCACAGTGTCGATGGATGATTTTTATGGGTCAATTTGTAAAGCCTATCGTCCTTAATGCCGTGCCGGTGTAGTACAGCAGACAGCATTTGCCCAGATTCCAAGATCATTTTGACCTCATGCCGGTCGTTATGCCATAGGGCTGATCGTTTTGGGCATGGGTCAAGGTAAAATATATTCATTTAGCATCTCCTCAAGAATTTCGTCTACTTTTGTCAGTGATTTTACTGCGCTTGCTTCAGTCTGCAAGTATTCCCGTAATGCTGATAAAGCAATCAGTGAGCGCAACATTAACTCATCCTTATCCACCTCACGTTGGTCATCATGTGAAAACTCATCATCGTCCTGAGTCATTGCGTAGATTGCCTGTAATTGCGACTCAACATCTTTCAAATATTTATTCATTTTATTCCCCTTGATTTTTATCTTTTATCATAGGCTCCAAGTATGTAAGAGCCAATGCGGATCGCAACTGAATTTCACTCAGTATATCCCTGAATTCCTCAACATCGTAGACTTCTTCTTTGGTTGCGTCGTGAATTGTTTTCAGTTGTTTTTCGATCTGAGTAATGTATTTACTATTTCGATCCATCATTTTAAATTGCTCCTAAAGTTTTAAGAAATACCCAACCAACAGGCACAAAAATTGATATTGCCAGTGAGCCAACAAGTATCCACAAGGCAATTTTCAACGCTAACTCATCCATTCTATCGATATCCATTTTAACCCACCAATTCGTTAATTAAATCCTGCGACACTTCCGGAACTTCCGTTTTTGCGTCCATGTCCCATTCACCACGAAAATACTTGTTAATGTGGCGGGTAGTCGTGGGACTGTAGTGCGTTGAGGTCTTGAAAAACCCGTCATCTGAAACTTTGATGCTACGACCGGCAACGGGTGTTTCGTATGAGAACAAAATGAAAGTACCGTTTACCTCAGTTTCAGTCATATTCGAACCAATGTTTTTTAGTTTCATAATTTTAACCCTTAAACAAGTCAACCCGAATTGATTGACTTGCATAAAAGTAAGCAGTTTTTAGACTTGCTTAGGTCAATCCGTCAGCAATGATACATTATTAACGGTCTGGATTTGATTACTGGCATTAACTCCACAACGTCAGCGGATTTTAACCCGCTTTCGCTATGAGCGTCAACGAAAGATTCAAATTTGAACGGGTTATATGTAGCAACGCCCGATCTTTTTGACTCTCTCAATAGCCTATTTGACGCCATTGGGTGCCGTAAATAACCGCTAATCCGTGCGTGAACGTTTTTCTTGCCAGTTTTTAAGACCTTTAAACGACCCGCATTAGCGACCAAAAAATCAGCGTAACAAAGCGTTATATTATCGACGTGAGCAATAACCTTGCCAGACTGTTGGACTGAATAACAATCTTTGTGCAGGTTTCGATAGACTTGCAATTTTTTATTGCTATCGATCGTGACCGCTTCGCCGTTAATATCTTTTATTGTCAAATGCATGATATTCACCTTTAAACAAGTTAAGCGAAATTGTTTAACTTGCATAAAGGTGAACATTTTAACGACGTGTTCAGGTCGTTTATCTCACGGTTTATACCGTGATTTGTAGCGGTGGTGTAAAGCATTTACCGTCCAATCTAACGTGATATTCGCCAATGGACTACCTCCCGTCTGAGGCTCTTACCCGCTATATCAAAGCGACCGCATCTGCCTAGGGATCACAATTCACCGCCAAAAATTTAATAAAGTAGACAGTTTTGGGTTTTGTCTAGAACCTAATCGGGGACGGTTTCACAGTCATTTAACCTTGGTTTAAAGACCTTCAGGCATCCGCAATTTTTGCCATGTTCACCCTTGACCGTATCCCCGCCCGCTTTCCCTACAGATAGCCAACCAAGGTTGACTGGGTGCGCTTCGGGTCTGATCTACTCAACCGTTCTAAAACAGCCGGTCAAAGATTCCCAGAATCAGGAGAAAATCTAGCGATGGTGTTATCAAGACTTCTGATATTTTTCACGGACTCTTTGAGTCGTAGATTCTACCCTTACTGCTTACCGCTTCGAATCAGTGTTTGCATCCGATAACCGAACTCTAAGGTATGGGGCTTTTGCTGTCAACACTTTTTTTAACTTTTTTTAAATTAATTTACCTTTCTTTTTAATATCAATAAGTTACAGCCGAAAATAATTTGAATTAAATTGATCTAATCCCCTTGGTTGCGCTGTTGCTTTTACCAGTTGAGTCTTACTGACAGCACTAGACTAGTGCTGTTGAGTAGCAGTAGCAAGGCTACTGTCTACGTACTATTAGTACCAATTTCAAAATGATCTTCAAGGTCTAGCCCTCTAGCATATTACAATGCTTTCATCAACTGTTATCTTCTTATGATTATTATAAGGTTAACTGATGTAAGTACCGTTACTATCTATAAGCATACTATGATTAAGGATACAATTAATAAACCTATAGATAGTATGGGTATAGTCTATTACCATAGGGGTTATATGGTTATGGGTTGTAAGATTATTTTTATTATGGAATGTACCCTTCACCTATTCACACACACTCTGAAACCATTTGAGCAATAGCCCTATGGTGAGTGAGGTATAAGAAAAAACTAATGATTGCGTTGGGGATCATAAGGGGCACCCCTTTTTGGTCGAAGAGTTTTTATTATATATCCTATCCACCTACCGGGGGGATAAAAAAAGCATTCAAAACCCCTATAATAATAGCATTTAGTGAGTAAGCCAACTGTAAGTACCTGAATCTAAAGAGAAAAACCTAAAATCAGTTATGTAGTACAGGGATTTGATTTGTTGATCTAAGGATTACCAAAGACTTAAGGTTAACCTAAGTGTTTAAACTACGTATCCCCTATAGAGGGGGATACTAGTTTAAACATAAATATAGAGTTTACTTCGTAAACTTTATATTTAAGATTGGAACGAAGTTCCAATCTATATTATAGTATTTTAATTATAACTCATGACACGTGATAAAGATTCTAGGCGCAAGCGTCTGGAGAAGAAGACCAAGGACAAAGATCGGCTACGGCGGACAAAGCAACCAAAGCCATACAAAAGGGTAAAGAATGTCGATATCTAACTATACAGAATTGAAGGATGCTGTAGCCAACTGGATGGATCGTGATGATCTGACCGCACGTATACCTGAGTTTATCTCTTTGGCTGAAGCCCGGTATAACAGGTTGCTGCGCATCCGTGCTATGGAAAGCAAGCAGACGGCGAACACGGTAGCAGGACAACGATCACTTGCCCTACCCTCCAGATTCTTGCAGATGCGTAATCTGCAGATAAACACTTCCCCGGTTACTCCTATGCAGTATGTGACTCCTGAGATATATGATAGGTTATACGGGGGTGGAAGCGCATCAGGAACTCCTAACTTCTATACTGTTATTGCTAATGAGTTACAACTAGGACCAAAGCCATCTAGTGTACAAGAAATAGAAATGCTGTTTTATGAGAAGTTTGAGCCATTATCGGATATCGTCAATACGAACTGGATGATCACCAATGCCCCGGATGTTTACTTGTACGGTTCCCTGTTAGAGGCTGAACCATTCATTATGAACGACGGCAGAATTGCCCTATGGCAGAATCAGTTTGAGATGGCTATCAATGCTATACAGAATGCCGACGAACGTGACAGGCACTCTGGTAGCGCTCTGAGGGTAACCACAGCAACAGGCACACCGTGACAGCCCCTATAAAGTGGGCTGAAGCCGGTTCACCTATCTATTGGTCTAATATAGGCATTAACTGGAATACCCCTGCTAAAGATGATTCAGTGACTTACTCAGTAAGTATTGGTCTTGATGAGTTGGCAGGGTACAGGTTGTATGAAGAAGCGCACATCAAAGTTGTAATGAACTATACGTCAAGAATGAGTTTTCTTTGGGAGCCGATACCTGATCCAGACAATAACTGGACGCCGGTAGATGACCCATCATCAATCTGGACTGAGAAGCCTGACACTTCATCAATATGGACAAAAAGGTTTTACCCGGAATGACGAAACAGATAAACCAGTTAAAAGCCCACGGAGGCTTGCAAATGAATCATGATACAGATATGAATCTTGCCACCAAAAACATATGGACTTTTGATTGCTATGATTCCAAGGGAAATATTAAATGGAGTGAGACGAATAAGAACTTGGTTACCAATGAAGGTCTTAGCCATATCATGTCCACAGTCTTTGAGGGCGGAACTCAAATACCCACTTGGTATACGGGGCTAAAGGGTTCAGGTACAGCATCTGAGAATGATACAATGGCTTCACATCCCACTTGGTCTGAGGATGATATATATAATCAAACTAATCGTCAGGAATTAATTCTAGGTGACGCAGTAGACGGAGTTATCTCTAACGAAGATAATCATGCAATATTTTCAATCAATACATCAGCAACATTGTATGGAGCGTTTGTAACTAGCAATAATGTTAAACTAGGAACTTCAGGTTTACTATACGGTGTCGTTAACTTCCCTACAGCAAGGGATGCTGAAGCCGGTGACACGCTAGAGGTTACTGTATTTTTATCAGCGGTGAGTGCATAATATGGGACTAGAGACAGCCAACTGGGTTAAACAATTAAATAACGCTAATCCTGTAGACGGTGACCCTGTAGGTGAAGGTGACGATCATCTAAGGATGCTCAAGACCGTTCTTAAGAATAGTTTTCCTTCTAATTCTACTTCCGCTATTGTTCCAAATATGTCCGGGCAATCCGGGAAGTATTTAACTACAAACGGTACAGATAGTGCTTGGTCTGATATACCGCCAAGTGGAGTTCAGTTAAACAACTCTGATCCTTGGACTCATGCTCAGTACAATGACCTTACAGATGCGACCATACGTAATGGTGGCACTGTGACTCCAAGCACAACCTTAAACTTACAGGCTAATCCTAACGTAAAGATTTCACCTCCTAGCGGTGGGGTTGCCACTTTATGTAGCGTAGCCAGTGATACGGTAACCATAGATGGAATCTATGCTAACCTTTTGCTAGACCCTATTGCTGTTTATATGTTTGATACAGGTAAGTTTGTAGTTGATGACATTGATGAAACCAAGTGGCTGTACGTCAGGCTTCTGTCTGAAGGTGGCAAATGGAAACAAATAGGAGCCAACTTCCTTGGTGAAGCAGGTGGTTTAGGCGGGGGTACAGACGTATACACAGAACATTTAAATGCAACAGTTGAAGATACGACTATCGTGTCAACAAACAATGCCGTCTCAGCGGGTCCAGTACAACTAGATAATGTTGTAACCGTTGAGTCCGGCGCAACATGGGTGATAGTTTAATGTCAAAACTGGAAGTCAAAGAGATCGGACCAATCTCCGGTGATACAGATTTAAAACTAGGGCAATCAGGAGGCACAGTCACATTGGCTGACGGCGCTACTGCTGTTGGTTTTGGTGGTGGCAAGTTACTGCAATTCCAGACTAAGCATGGCTATGATGGAATGATAAAGGTTGACGGTGTGACTGCTTATGTAAGTTGCGGTAATACTTGGAAGATAAGTCTTACACCTAAAGAGGCTAGTTCAAGAGTGATTATCAGCATTGGCAGTAATTACGTTAACTACGGAGCAGGGACTCAGTATATGGGAAGGTTAAAGGTGTATCGTCAAATCAACGGAGGAGGTTACGTTGACATTGAAGGTAAGGATGCATCTTGGGCTTTGAGCACTCCGGGATACATTTCAACCACAAATGCTTTATCCCCATTCAATATGTTTTATGTGGATTCAAACCACAACACAACACTGCCTGTTGACTACCAGATTTATATGTCAGCATCTAACAACGTAGAAGTTCAATTCGCAGACAGTGCGGGATCATACAGATATATCAACGCAATGGAGGTGGCATCATGATTGGTTATTACGATGCCCTAAGTTCACTTGCCAATAAGACTGACTCAGGATACACAGTGGTTGGCGATGAGAATGGAGATGTGCTGACTTGGTATTCGGATACGGTTCCACAACCTACTGACGCTGAAGTAAACGCAGAGATTGCCTTGATGGAAGAACAACAAGAAGCCAAAGAAGCCCTACGACAATCCATGATCAGCAAGATAGCAACCACACTGACTCCAGAAGAGACAGCATTACTGGAGGAATTACTATGACATCACAACTTAAGGTGGATCGTATCTCTCCTGCGAATGGCAGTGAGATCATTATTGATGGGTTGGATATAACCTCAAACGATGCTGCTTGCCGTGTTCTCCTTGAAGGCACACAATTAGCGCCCAAGAATGTAATTGGAAAAATTAACATGGATGTTGTTGATTTTGACACTAAGGGTTGGTGGGATAATGTAAACCTTAGATACATTCCTCAAGAGTCAGGCTACTACCTTGTTATAGTAAAACTATCCCTTCAAGATAGCACTCAAGATAATGGGCAACACGCAATTATTGCCAAGAATGGGGTGATGATTTCAGGTAGTTACAGAACCAATCAAGCGGGAGCAATGCATACTTCATACAGTCAAGATATTGTTTACTGCAATGGAACCTCAGATTACCTTGAGCCTTACGGAGAAAATGAGTCAAACGATGGTTCTTGGACCAACACTTGTCCCTTCAATGAAGGCGATAATGCATACATATCAATCGCAAAGGTGGCATCATGATTACATCAAACGGATTAGAAGGATTAGGATTCAAATTTGTTATTGATTTCAGTCTTCAGGATGATGGGGATGGAGTTTACATTAGCAAGTGGAATCCCAACCAACCTGTTCCATCAATTGCTGAGATTGAACAAGGAGAGCAAGTTTATATTGCTGAAGCCCAAGCCAAACAAGAAGCCAAAGCAGCAATCAAAACATCAGTCATCAACAAGATCGCAACAAACCTAACCTCCGAAGAGAAGTTATGGTTGGAAGAGAACCTATGAGTACCCTTAAGGTAAATCGTATTGAACCCAGAACTGGGGATACCGTTGAGATTATTGGGTTTGAACCGGGAGGTGGAGGCAAGATACTCCAAGTTGTTAGTGGTTATTTTCCGCTAGAAGCAGCAATTGGTCCCACTGGGGTGTTAGTTAAAACCGCAGTTGAAGTCTCTATAACTCCATCCTCCGTTAATTCAAGGGTGATGTTACACCTAAATGGTGGGGCTTGCAGTGTTGCTCAAGATCGCAAGTTAGTGACAGGTTTTTTTAGAGATGATACCGTGATTGAGGGTTCAGGTACTTACATGACCCATTCCGAAGGAACCAATTGGGGGCATCATTCTATGTCATGGGTGGACAGCCCTAATACCACATCAGAGATTACTTATACTTTGGGTGTTGACGCAATTACTGGGAGTTGTTACTACGCAGGGTTTCACAGCACTGCACGTGCTATACAATTAATCGCAATGGAGATAGGAGAATGATTTACGAAGCAATATATCAACTTTACCCATCTGCAAGATTGATTGAGAGGATGGATGGTGTTTACTCTGTTTATGATGGCTCAAGAAACCCCATTGTAATTAACATGACAACGGTAGAGCAAGAGGCTCAGGTTTTAGAGGCTCAAGCCAGAGCCAAAGAAGAAGCCAGAGAAGCAATCAGGGCTGCAACAATGGCTAAGTTAGTTGATAATGTTGGGTTAACACTAGAAGAAGTTAGAACATTCCTTACAATAAAAGGTTAAAGTATGGCATTAGAAAGCGCAAGTTTTATTAGCGGGTTGGTAGACACTAACCCTACAGGTACAGACGCAATTAGTCAGGGTGACGATCACCTTAGACTAATTAAGTCTGTTTTACAAGGTACATTCCCTAACGCATATGAAGCCATTAATGGCATTCATGCAGGAGAAACAGCACCCACATATACATCAGCAGGACAACTCTGGTTTGATACGTCTAATAACCTAGTCATGGTTCGTAATGCAGCAGATGACGGGTGGGAAAATGTATCGTTTGTTCCTAACCCTGATATTAATATAGTTCTATTGAACCGCAAGGTATACAATGGACTTATAGGTGGTGGAAATAGGGAAGGTGTGCCGACAGCAACTAACATGAAAGTGACCTATACCAAGATTAAACCTGACTCACTCCTTTCTGTAACTTGGAGATGTGATTGTCAGACGGCCTCTAGTTTTGCCTCCTCACCTAAATCTATAACTTACGCAACCTTGCGTGTTGATGACCTCCCTGATAATGTTGTTCCGCCAGAGCCTATCGAAATGATTGCTATGGATGATGACTTGGGGGCAGGTAGTCATGCAGGTGGCACAAGCACAATGAGTTCTATGGGCACATTTACTTGGGAGGTTTCAGACCTTGAAGAAGGTGAAAGAGAACTAACAATTTACGGACACACGGAATACCCTGCTGACGCATGGTGTGGTTTTGGGCAGTGGCAGATGCTTGTTGAGGAGTGGAAAGTATAATGAATCTATTGCCGGTTGAGAACCTAGGTAAAATGGGGGTTAACACTGATGTTCCTGCGTGGCAACTACCACCTAATGTGTGGAGTAGTAGCAATAACGTCCGCTTTGATGACTTGTCTGTCAGAAAATCTCAGGGGTTAAAGGAGGTTTTTGATGATCTGGGAAACCTAACCCCATTACATCTTGAGACATATCAATCAGGCAATGGCACAGGCACTTTTTGGATTGCTTTTGGAGAGGCATCAATTCAATTGTGGGATGGCTCTAGTTGGTCATATATAACACCTGATCCGGCGCCTACCCCCCTGCCTGTTGACAGTCCGGGACAATGGCAGACCACCAAACTGGGTAGCATTGTTTATGCCACCAACGGCATTAATCCACCTTATTACTGGGATGGCAATAAAGACAACAATTTTGAACCTATACCTGATTGGACCTCATCAGATAGTTCTCCGCACAAATATGGTGCAGTACAAACACTGGCAGGATTTAAATCCTTTCTTTGGGCGGGTAATGTATTTGTAAACAATGACGATACAGGTTCAGCGCAGAATAAAAACTTTGGGCGTTCGGTATACTGGTCTAACATGACCAACTTCTATACGCCACCTAACTGGGATATCAAAGATGACTCAGACGCAGGGTTTTATGAACTGCTTGACTCAATGGGTGGAGTGGTTCACATGCAACAACTGCGTGAGTCCATGATGATTTACAAGTCTGACTCCATCATAGTGTCTACCTTTGTTGGTGCGCCTTTCATGTTTACTTTCCAGACTATCTCCCCTGAGATTGGTGTGCTATGCAAGAATGCAGTAGCAGACTTTCCGGGTGGGCACTGGTTTGTTGGTCGCTCTGATTGCTATGTAAACAACGGGCAGACAATCGAAACGAAGTTAACCAACCGTGTACAGTCTGAGATGTTTAAGGACATAGACGGTGACTACGCTCACAATACCTACTGTGTAACAGACTGGGCTAACAATGAGATATGGACTTGCTACCCAACTGTGGGCAGTTCAAGACCTAATCGTGCTCTCATCTGGAACTACAAGAATGATACATTCTCATTTCGTGATCTGTTTGAGAAAACCGGACACATAAAGTACGGAATTGCCCCAGTACAAAAAGGTGTTCAGTGGGGTGGTGATGTACCTGTGGGGGATGAGGTTGGACCTCCTCCTATGGAAATGTCTACCAACTACTATACAGGAGGTTGGGAAACCTCTACTGATTCTTGGGGTACACAATCCTATGATGACGCTGTAGAACATTTGGTATGGGCAAATTCAGAAGATTTGTCTGGCGAAAGGCAATTGTATCGGCATGAGTCAGGCAATCTAATTAAGGGTGTCACCATGCCAACAGCCATTGAGCGTTCAGGTATTGACCTTGGCGACCCCTCAACGGTTAAGTATGTATCTGCGGTATACCCAAAGATGTGGACCTCCAGTGCTGATGCTACGTTCAATGTGTGGACGGCTCACCAGATGAACACTGAGGATAATATCACATGGGAAGGACCAAAGGTATTTAACCCTGACACCATGAACAAGATAAGTGTTCGTACCAGTGGTAAGTTCTTTGGAATTAGAATGGAATCAAACGGTGATTTTGACTGGCTGCTTTCTGGACTGGAATGGGAAACGGCTACATCAGGACGAAGAGGAAGCAGGGTATACACATGACGGATAACTCAAGACTGCCACGCTATACCCCTGCTGTACCTCCGCTTGATACTGATCATATGCCTTTGTACATACAGAGAAACTTACAGCAGATAGCGGTACACTTAAATAGAGTAATTAGACAACTGGAACTTGTTAAGGAACAGTATCCAGATATAGATTGGGAATCACGTGAGAAACAAATACGAACACAAAAATAAGCAGTACCATTTGGTAAGGGTTGGACCAGAAGATGTAGAGGAAGTATGGGATACGGTTAGAGAGGGTGTAATAAAATCTATGGTTCATTCCGATTCTGTAATGGAAGGCGATGATTTTAAAGCAGACCTTTTATCAGGGCTTTGTGAACTTTGGTTATTTTGTACAACCAAAGAAATTGTAGGTCACATGATAACTCAGGTTATACGATACCCAAGGAAAAGTTTCTTAAGAGTTTTAACAATGGAATGTACAGGTGGTGAAGAAGGTTTAACAGGTATGAGTCTATGGGCTAAGTTTGTACCAGATGTTGAGGCTTA
>WLWH01001948.1_pt1 | contig 12456 bp, 23 predicted proteins | sample 6712741 | NCBI WGS metagenome assembly WLWH01 (sample SAMN12718694, study PRJNA515312) | sponge metagenome | isolation source: marine sponge | host: Mycale hentscheli | place: New Zealand: South Island, Marlborough, Capsize Point | collected 2003-05-01 | reverse complement strand
TCTTGCGACATCATCATTTGAGAAGCCTTTAGAATTTAAATAACCCATGATATTATTTTTAACTGTAGCACCCTTAATAGGATCAGCAATTTCAGGATGTTTTAAATGAAGTTTTTTTTGTTCATTTTTTAATATTTCCTGAAACTGAGCTTCTTGATGTTCTCTCAGTTTTTGCTGTGCTTGTTGAATTGATTGTTTTCGTTTTGTAATCTTACGATCAACTCTAGCAGCTTCAGTTGGATCTTCATCCCAAAGAGCATCAAGCTCCTTAGAATTCATATCATTGTTAATCTCAGCATTTAAAGTAACTACCAATGAATTTAAATCATCCATCTTAGTTGAATACTGATTTTTTAGACGATCTTCTTCGGATTTTAGCTCTCTTTTTTCAATTGCTATCTCCTCAGTTTTTCGTCTGTAGTCAGCATCTTTTTGATAACCTGCTTTTAATTCTTCAAGGTCAACATCAATCTTTTCACCATTAACAATAACTTGGTGTAGATCAGTTTCTTGTTCTTCAATTGCATTTTCATCTTCTGATGCTTGTTCTTCATCTGCTACTTCCTCAGTTTGTGGCTCAGGTTGAGTTTCAGGTTGTTGTTCAACCTCAGTTTCAGTTTTCACTTCTACTTTTGGTTCAACTGGTGCTGCTTCTTCTTGTGGTTTTTTGATAACTCCTTCTGAGTCCATTAAACCTTCAATAGATTTTGCTGCACCTTGTACTGAAGCATTGTTCAGTAATGGGTTTTCGTCAGACATAAGTCCTCCTGTGTTAAGCTGTCTTGCGACTTGGCTTATTCTAACCTTTGTGGTTAAAATTTTGTAATATTCTGTTGTTTTCTAAAATCTTCCAACTGTTTAGCTGCAAGTTTTCCTGTTTCAATAACAGTTAGTAGATGTTGCTCTACTTTTCCAACAACATTATAAGCAATCCAAAGTTTTTCTCTGGTATCACTCTCTTTAGCACCTGTTTTTTCTAAAAGTGCCTCAGAATAAATTTTTTTAAGAGTCTCCATGCTCTCTTGAAAAAGTTTACTCTCCAATATCAGCTTGGCTTCGTTGGATCGGCTGATTTCCACCGCCCTGTCCGCCTGGTCTTTCGCTTTCATTTATTCCCTGTAGTTGTTTGCCGAACATATTAGTAGATTTTGCCGCTTCTTCAAGTATTTTGTTATCTCCAGCGACCATCATCTTATCTAAATCTGCATCAGCTTTAATTTTTGCAGTATCTAATTGAGTATTATATTTCAAAGCCATTTCTTTGATCTTAGCTTCAAAGTCTAATTGCATTTCTTGAGTTTTTTGTTGTAATTCTTGAGCCTGTAATTCTAGGTCTGCAAGTTTTCGCTTATTCTCAGCATCAATTCTTGTAAATTCTATTTTCTCAATAGGTGTTAATGGTGGTGGTTGAGGTGGTGGCATCATTTGTTTGCCTACATCAGGATCTACAAAGTAAGTTTCTACATTTTTTAGACCTGCGTTCTCTACCATTTTAGTTAAAGTGTTATACATATTTTTAAGATTAACCATTGGCATTTCTTTTCCACCTTGTAATTGGAATGCTTGTAGTTGTCTTTCTAAAATACTATTTAACATAATTGTTTGTTGTTCTTTAGAACCAGTTCCAAGTCCAACAACTATTGAAATATTAAATCTATCTTTCCATTCAGTAGGTCTTACAGGAACATACTGATTGCTCATCATAATAATTTTTTCTTTGTCTTGGTATTTAACCATTAGTTCAAATATTTTTTTAAATAAACTTTTAACACCTGTCTCTGCAAAGACTCTAGCAATCAATTCTGATCTCATTTGAGTTTGTTGCATTAGTGCATTTACACCAGTTGCTGTTTTAGCATTTAAAGTATCTGGACTTAAACCTTGAGCTTCTTTTGAAACACCAGTTCTACCTTCTCTAACTGAATCTAAATAATTTAATAATGGAAAGGCTTGTTGTGAAATAGGTTGTGCTTGTAAAGGTTGCATGACTTGGTTCGGTGGTTGTTTCGTTCTAACAATTCCACCAGGTCTAGTCGTCAATAAATCATCCATATTGACCATACCATCCATAACTGCAACTCTGTTATTATTTGTTAAATACATATTATCTAACAACTGTCTCATTACAGTTGATTTCATTAACTGAACATCTTCTACTAATTCTGAAATTGATCTTCCATAAAATCTATGTGGCATTGGGATAGGAGTGATCGTTACAAAAGGAACGCTATCGCAAGGCATGTTTGATAAAATGTGGTAACCATCTGTACCAGCTGAAACTATTTTTCTAAGTTCTGCAATACCATCTTCATCGTAATCGTATTTTACATAAGACTCATAAACTAAAACTTTTTCTGTAGAAGTATCTGTTGAACTACCTGTTGTAAAAGAATCTATATCATCTGATCTTACATTTTCTTCTTCGCTGTAAATATCTAAATCTGATTTTGGTAGTTCGTCAATTTCGTCTTGAGGATAACCCATTGCAACTAAGTCTGATCTTGTCATTAAAACTTTGTGAGAAATAAAATCTGCATCCTCAATTGTTTTAGCATTACGATCAATTAAAAATTCTTCTGGCGGAATACTTTCGATTTTTACTTTTCCTGTTTTTGTAATTCTTTTAATTTTGCAATTGTATAAATTAAAATCAGGAACTTGAACTTGGGATATATCTACCCCTTGCATTTCGTATTGTTTTAAAACTTCTTCGAACTTTTCTTTGGCAGACTCATCTTCAAATATTTCTTCTTCAACAATTTCTATTTCATCTTTGGTATCTTCTAAAGCATCCTTTTCAACTTTTGATAAATTTTCATAAGTTTCATAATCTACTTTTTCAGAGTCATCCCAATAAATTTTTAAGAAACCATTTTTCTCAATCAAAGCATCTTTGAAAAAATTATATAATAATTGGAAGCCATCATTCTCTTTGTAGAAAACATGATTTAAATATGCTGTCGCTTGTGCTGCCATTGGAACATCTTCGGCTGTCATCGGCTCACAATGAACAACTCTATCCGATGCTGTAAACACTCTTAATAAATTTGGTAATAAACTTTCAATCGTATCTGATACATCGGTTGATACAACCTGACTACGACCATCTATTTCTGTTCCTAGTTTATCACCTAAATAATATTCTAAAGATTTAGTTCTTGAGTCTGATAACTCTCCTCCTAAATAACCTAAAGCATTTTGAATTTGATTTGATAATAAACTTCGTAATTCTATATTTGATATTTCTTTATCTTTTTTTGCCATATTAAACTATATAATTTGTATCTACTTCTATTGGCTTATCCCAGTTAGATGTTTCCAAAGGTTCAGTAACTGCACCATATCTTACAGAGTCGCAAAAGTGTGATGCCCAATTGTGTAGGGGTTTATTCCTAAAACAATTATTTTTTTCATCCCATCGCTTACAATATGATTTTAATGCCTCAACCAATTTATTGCAATTGTTTTTATGAAAAAAACATTTTGGCAACATTCTTCTAACTTGTTCAATTCCATCTTCTACACTAAGTTTGGGTGCTATGTCAAATTCTAACCCTAGCTCTTTAGCGGTCTCCCATCTGGATTTATTCGTTCCAATTTCTCTAACCCTAATATCATGCGGAGCTATGTGTTTTGAATAATTGTAAGGTTTGCTATCTATTACATTAATGTAATGCTCTAATCCCTCACCTGAGTTCTCATAACAATCAATAATTCTAATCTCACCATTTGGTCTTCGTTGAGCAAAGGTAATTACTGTGCTGTCGTTCATTCCTAAATCCCACCATGTTTCAACCTCTATATCCTCATCTATATCAAAATTAACTATCTTGCCAGACTCCTCTAATTCTTCAATTATAGATCCAAAGTAAGAACCTGATATTCCAGCTTGGAATGAGCATTCAAATTCTTGTTCGTAACTTTCAGGCGACATCGTTTGTTTGGCAGCGTCTAATTCTTCTTGAGCTATGATCTTTGTTTCACTAGCTTTAAATACTGAGGTAAACCAATCTTTGTTAGTCTTGGCTTTTTCATGTAATTCGTAGAACCAATTTCTCCCCATTGGTGTGCCTATAAAAATTGCAAATCCTTTTCTGTCAGAAAGACATGGTCTCAAAATGGTATCAAAGAGGTCTGGCGAAAGGTTTTGAGTTTCATCGCAAACTATACCATCAAAGTATTGACCTCTAATAGCAGCACTATTCTCACCGCCTAAAATTTGTATTCTTGAATTGTTAATTCCAAAGTCCACCCTTAATTCAGACTCATTAAACTTAACTCCTGGAATTGTGGCAGAAAATTGTTTCATGTAATCCCATGCAGTTGACTTTCCCTGCAAACGATATGGAGAGATGAAAGCATATCTAGGATAGGGTTTAGTGCTTGTTAGAGCAGCTCTAATGAGGTGGTTGATAGCAAATACAGTCTTACCCCCTCTCCGATGAACAATGACCACATTGAAGCGGTTCTTATCGCATTTTTCATGCAAAAAATTTTGGATTTTTCTTGGCGAATAAGGAATTACGATTTGTTTCATTTTAAAACAAAACCCCCCTTAGTGTAAAGTTTTATTGGAATTATCATAATCGTCTTCAATTATAAATTGATACTTTAAAAACTCTGAAAAGTCATCAGCTTCTTCTTGGTTATTAAAACCTTGAAAGTGTGTAATGACAATCGGCTTTTTTGTTACCTTGTCCTTCATAATGAAGATTATTGTTTTTAGAAATTTATCATCCATGTGTTTATGCCTTGTATCAATATTATTTTAGTCGGTAACCTAAAAAATGGGTGTACCCAATTTAAAACCCCCCATGTTCGCTATTTGTTCCTCATAATTCAGTTAATTATTACTAGTGATAATTACAGACTATCAATAGTAAAGTTCCGATAATTAATCGTTATCAGAAAAACAGCTAAATAATTTATAATCATTCTAATCTGCATCAATTGTGTGATATTTTTGCAACATTTTGTGTGTATGATTTGTTTTTTATGTGTGCAGTTTTTACCACTAAACCAATAAAATCAATACTTCTGAAAGGTTTAGCAAAAGAAATAATCATAATAAATCTAAGGTTTTGACCAAGATATTGACAATGGTTGGTTACTATCACCTTTTATTTGCAATGTTTCGGCTGCTTTGCCATAAGTTTTAGACGATAATTTACTAGCAGACCATTGAGAATGAGCAGTAATTATTTTGTAAAGATTAACCATAGACTGAGCTGCTTTGGGATCTAATTCACCAGACTCAATTTTAATCTCTAAAATTTTTCTCTTATCCTCTAAATCGCTAAGTTTCAAATCTATCGCTAATTCCTTGCTACGAACATAATTCGCCATTAATTCATTATCTTTAATTAAATAAGCTCTGAATGATTGCCAAGTAATAGGAACATCATCTCTTGAAAATAATTCTCTAATTGTTAAACCATCTGCAATTAAAGATAGTATATGAACTTTTAATTTGTCTGTTAGTTTTCTAGGTCTTCCTGCCATATTAATTTCTTTGCTTTAGCAAAGCCATAATTTTTATTTATTAAGTGACCTGGCAAGGCAAGAAAGAAAGGAATAGAAAGCACTCACCAGGTCAAAGTTATAACTTATTTAGACTAACGCAAGGGAGCTTGTAGTCTATAATTCCTTTAACACAATATATAGTATTTTACAAATCAAAAGGAGTTGGTTTCTTCTTAAATGTTCTATCATCAAGGGTAATAGGATTTAACTTAATTTTATTTGAAAACATCATCTTATCAATGATATTTTGAACTGTCCAAGCTCCAAACTTTAAATTATTGACTATCCAACGCATTTGCTCAGCGGAGAGCATCCCAGAATTGAAATCATTTTGTATCTGTATAACTATTTCAATTTTCTGATCGGCGGTATAGGTGTTCTTATAACTTAATTGTAAAGGTTCATTATTATAGTAATATTCATCCTCATTCATTTTTTAAAACCTTTAAACCCTTTCTTCTGAAGTATATTATTATGAAGAATAGTTTTGTTCTTCTTAATATTAAGTATTTCGTACTTACCCATATGAGTATTAGATACTCTATCAGGTGCTTGTTTAATAGGTAGTCTTAGCTCATATCTGTTGGCTGAGGTTTTCCTGTGGATAACTAAATATCCTTCTTTTATTAGATCATTCTTAGCTTTTTGTAATGTGGATAAACACATATCCAATTTAGCTAATAATGTGGCATTTCTCAAGACTCTAAAATTAGGCGATAAATACCTTAAATAGATAAATAAGGCTTTAGCCTCCTTGCTCAACCCCTCATCAATAATTAATTGATTTGGGATCATTGTGAACCCTTTTTTACTCATAATTTCCTTTCTTTAAAGGGTAAGTGTTTAATACTCAATCATTTTATAATCAATAAGAACATTTAGCGAACATAAATTATTTTACAATCTTAGCTTTTATAGTTTGACATATTATACAAAACTTGTATAAGTATTGTATGAAAACAAATCAACCAAAAGAAAGAAGAAACACAATGAACACTTATTTAATCACAAATAATAAAAACTCTTTAAGCTATACAAAAGATTTTACAGATATTTTAGAGGCTAGGCATTGGATTATCAATCATTTAGATTTATCTAATGAATGGAATATTGACCAAGTTAAGAAGCTGCACCACACAGAATATAAAAAGAATTATAAAAATTATATTCTATCAACTATAGAAGAAGATACAGAAGGTAAAGCAATCACTACTGAACAAGATAAGATTAATTATATTTTTGATAGGTTCAATTCTGAGTATGGATGGAACATTGAAAGAGTTGGAAAATATAAAGCAATGGCTGAATGGTTATCTGGTCTAGCATTAAATATTGAATACTACAATGATGCAATTGTTGACCTAGCTATCAAAATGGGTTCAATTGAGCCTAATCCAAGTGATAAAATGAAAGATCAAATTGCATCTAATTACTGGGATTTTATGGCAAATGTAATCTTAGGATTTGAACCAAAAAACAAAGCTGCATAGATCGAAACTTGGGGGAGCAATCCCCCTTGTCTTGAGGTTACTCCTCAACTGATGAGATCAGAAACCAAAAGGAAGGATAAAACAAAATGACTATATTAAAATCAAATAGCGGTAAAATGTTGGAGTATTTAACTATTGAATTGCAATCTGGTTGGGATGTAAAAGACTTAGCAGATGCACTATTAGTGGATAAATGGACTGTAGAAGAAATTGAAAAACTTTCATACAAAGAAATAACGAAAGCTGTGAAAGAATCTATTGTTTATAATGGTAGAGCAAAAATAGAAGATGCTTATCAAGATGTTTATAATTATAAAACTAACCATGAAATTGTAGTTAATTTTATTACTAATTTAAAACCAGAATTATTAACCCAACAAAGGGGGAATATTGAAAGCTAAAGAATACAAATCAATAACTAATATCTTAGAGTCTAAAAACAAGGGAAAGCAATTTTTTAGTTTTCAAGACTTTGAAGATGCAGAGATTAGGAAAAATGAAGTTATTTTGCCTTTACCTAAAAAATACTTTAATAATATAATTAAACTAATAAAGGGGGATAAATGAGTAAAGAAGAAAAAATATATTATTCTGATTTAACAACTTTAATTGATGTTTGTTATAGTTGCTCAAGTCAAAATATAGTTATTAGTAATCATAATGACGATGGTAGAGAGTCATTTTGTAAAGATTGTGGCAGCGAAGATATTGGAGCAGAATTTCCAGAAGATTTAATTTAACAAGGGAGATAAATGAACAGAAAAGAAGAACTAGCATATAGAAAAAAACATAAATTTGAAAATAAATACGCCAAAGGAATTAAGTTAGATGCAAGAACTAAAGGCTGTTGCTATATAACAATGAAAACTAATAATGGTGATTTAACTGTATATATAGACTCTATGGATGGCTTAACAGATCCGCCAATGGTTAGTGCTTGGATGTTTGGTAGAAAAACTAAAACAATATTAGTAAAATAATGACAAGAAATAAATTTGGTTTGCCTTTGATCTATGATTTTAATATAGCTTTAAGGGATAAAAGAAGAATAAGGAACTTAGAATATATGAAATGGAACTGTCCTAAAGGTTGGGAAAGTCTTTGGAGCAATAAATTACATCAATTAAAAAAGAATATAAATGAAAGAAAAAATAAAACTCTCAACTGAAATAGAAAAAGAAAAACTATTTATACAAACTTTCAAGAACATCATTGAAGGCTCAAGGTCTGTCAATGGTGTTACTTGGAATAGAATTAAAAACCTAAAAAGAAAGGATCAAATAGAATGCTTGAAGGCACTGAAATAAATGATTTAAAAAATGTTAAAATTATTTATGTTGGATTAAAAGGTTATCATACTCAATATAAAATAGAAAATTTAGATTTATTGGAAGAATATAGAAAATCTAATGTAATGACAAAAAAAGACATGGCTAAAGTTATAGGTATAAGTTTAAGACTTTATGAAAGTATTAGCTATGGAAACAACGTAAGCACTAGATGTGCAAAAAAATTAAAGGAGTTTTTAAATCATGCTTGAAACAATTATCGCAATAGAGATTGCATTACTTATTTTTTATTATGCAACCAATTAATAAAATGAAAGAACTTGTATATTTCATTAAGTTAAATCCAAATTTAAACACAGGATTTAATCAGTTTAACTATGTAAAAATAGGCAAATCTTCGTCTATAGAGGGTATTAAAAGAAGAATTTCAGGATTACAGGTAGGATCACCTTTTAAATTGGAATTCTTAGGTTATATAGAGGGATCTGAAAGATATTTCCATGATTATTTTAGTGCTGCAAGAGTTCAGGGTGAATGGTTTATTTATGATACTATAGCATCCAAGATTAAATCATATAATTTAATTAATTTTAATGAACCCTTAAAAACAAAAAATTATATTCCTTATGTTTTAAATTATGGAAAATTAAAAGAAACTAGAGTAATTCCCTTTTTATCAAGAGCATTATCAAAACTTTTTATTCTTTATGATGTCCAATGTAAAACTAGAAAAGAAATAACAAACGATTATTTTGGTTCTACAATTAATCCTGGAGATAGATATTTTAATATTAAAGATGATCCTTACCAATGGAATGGAATTTATTTAACGATTACTAATGCTTATAAATTTTATTGTATGTTTAAAAGTATGATTTATATGCGTAATACTAAATTTTATTATGATAAGAGACATATAGATATTAAAGAATCATTAAAAGAATTGAAAGAAATTTGGCAAGATGAATTTAAAGATATTATTTTTGATGAAAAAAAAGGGGAAGTTGTAAAATTATATGATTGATAAAATTAATTGTAAAATTTGTCATAATCTTTTTAAGCCTAAAACAATTAAATCTATTTTTTGTTCAAGAAAATGCAGTTTGTATTCTTACAATAGATCAGAAAAAAGAAAATTAGTTAATAAAAAATATAATAAGACAAAAAAATGTAAAGATAACCAAAGGAAAAGGTCTAAAAAATTATGGAAAAAAATAAAATTAGCTAGAAAAATTAAAAAATTAAAATTTAAAAATAAAAAACAAATAGAACATTTAAAAAAATTTAATAAATATTTATTAAAAATAAGTAGAGATCAAAAAAAATATAGAAGTAATCCAGAAGTTTTAAGAAGAAAAAAAATATCCGATAAAAAATATTATTCTAATCCAAAAAACAAAATTAAAATAAAACTTTACAGAAAAAAATATTTAAAAACAAAAGAAGGGAAAGCAAAAATGGTAGCAAGAATGAATAAAAGGAGAGCAGCTAAATTAAATGCAATAGTTTCTTGGACAAACCTAGAAAAAATAAAAGAAATATATAAAAATTGTCCTAAAGGCTATCATGTGGATCATATTATACCTTTAAACAATCCTATTGTTTGTGGTCTTCATGTTGAAAATAATTTACAATATTTAACTGCTAAACAAAATGTAAGTAAAGGAAATAAACTATTATATGACAGATAAAACTAATATCTATGGAGATTATAGGATCTGCTGCAAGTGTGGAATAAAAGCGGATGTAGTTGAAAATGGTAATGATTTATGTGCTAGTTGCTATTTCAAATTTCATACTAATACAACTATTGAAGAATATGAAAAAAGAACTAATGAACTAAATCAAGCAAGAAGGAATAAATATGATAAAAGTTAAATTAGAAGCTAACGAAGTAGAACTAGCCTTAAATATTGCCTCTAAAAGGTACATAGGCAACCTTAGAATGGGTAAAACCTTTTCTTATGGTTACACCAAAGGAATCAAATCACAGCTTACTGATGGGGTTCTGGGTGCTTTAGGTGAGGTGGCTTATGCAAAAGCAACAAACTCTTTTTATAATGGATCTTATTCAGATAATAACCAATTCTATTTAGACTCAGACTTTCAAAACAACATAGAAATTAGAACTCAAGAAAAAAAAGATTATAACTTTTTATTAATAAGACCTGGAGAAAAGAAAGGTAAATATTTTTTAATTTTGAAAGATAATGATAAAGATTTTAATTTTACGATTATGGGTTTTTTAATTTATAATGATGATCTTCCACCAGAAAAATTAACTGACTTTGGTTATTCACATAGACCACCTGCATATAAAATAGAATTAAAAGAATTAAACCCTAGACTAGAATAATATTTGTATAATTTATTGACACAGTTTGTATTAATTAATAATAAAGCATTATGAAAACAATCGGAAAAGAATGGAATAGAAAAGAAGAAGGCGGAGCATTTACAGCAGATCATTTATCACCAAGTCAATTAAATAAAAGTTTAGATATTTGGTTTAATGATTATGTAATCTTAACCGCAGAACAAAGAAAATCTATGCTTGGGAATTTAAATATGGATATTGGTGGAATTGTAGGTCAAGCAGTTCAAGACCTTATCGTTCATAAATTAACATTAGAAGAAGTTATGAAAGGAAAGAAATGAATAATAAAATAATGCAAGACCTTGCAATATTACAAACAGAAAATAGAAAACATAAAGAACAAGTTAAAATTTATGTTAAAAAATTGTTAGATAGAGATAGTGAGATTAAAGATTTAAAAGAACAATTAAACAACTTAGAACTTAAAGAAAAAATGGTTGCTAAGAATAAAAGTTATTTAGAACTTAAGGCTCAAAAAGATATTGAACAAATTGAAGAAAACAAAAAACTAAAGAAAGGAAAAAATGCCGACAAAAACTCAGACGACAGAAGAAAAAAGTAAGGGAGGATTTAAAGAAAGAAGGAAGGAGTGCTTAACAAGTGCTAGTCAAATTCCAACTGTTGATATTAAAGGTAAAAAATATTCTACAGTTAATGAAAGACACAGACATCTTTTACAATATTTTCCAGAAGCTAGATTTAATGAAGAAATATTATTTCATGATAATGACAGAGTTGTTGTTAAAACAGAATTATATATTTCTGATACTATTTATGCAGTTGGACATGCAGAAGAACAGAGAAATGCTAACTTTATAAATAAAACAAGTGCTATGGAGAACTGTAGTTCAAGTTCTTTAGGAAGATGTTTAGCTGCCTTTGGTCTATCAGGTTCAGAGTATGCTAGTGCAGAAGAATTAGTAAATGCCTTAAATAATCAAAAGGGATCTACTCAACAAATTTCAATTAAAGATACAATTAAAAAGCAAACAACCGAAACTAAGTTGACAGCTTTGTATTCCAATTGGAAGAAAGAAAATGATTCATTAGAAGAATTATTTAAAAAACAAGAAACAAGCATTAAAACCAATGGAGGAACAAATGCAAAACAACAATGGTAATGCCAAACAAAAAGATTGGGTACTATTTCAATACGATGCAAATAATGAGAAAGCTATTAAGATAGATTTTTCTGGTAATGTTAATTTAGACAATTCTAATAAGGGAACTATTCTTGGAGTCAAAGGTCAATCAAGAGATGGAAATACTAAGTTTATAAAAGTATTTGCTCAAGTAGGTGTATTGTTTAGATCAGACGATGGAAAATTTACTGGAGAAATGAATTACTCTGAGGCAGGTGGACATAAAGGTTTAATAGGATGGTTAAACGAACAAGGAACTATTCTTTCTGGTTATAAGAATGAACCTAGACCTAAACAAGATAAACCTCAAAGCAAAGAAATTCCTTTTTAATTGAAAGTAATTTTTTTATTTATGTTTTTTGTAGATGGAACTATTGAGAATATCGTTTATCCTTTTGATAGTTCCTCTATAAATTGCTTCAACAGATTAGAAAAGGTTACAACAATAAATTATTTACCTAAAGGAGTTAGGTATAAAGGAAAACAAGTAGCTGCTTATTGGTGTAAAGATAATGAAGGAAATTATGTCAGATAATGTAAAGTTTATAAGTGAGATGGAAAGATTATTAAAAGAAAAACAAGATGATTATGGACAGTTTGACCATACCTCTTATGTTATGTCAGGAATTTTAGAA
>WLWH01001947.1_pt1 | contig 12465 bp, 12 predicted proteins | sample 6712741 | NCBI WGS metagenome assembly WLWH01 (sample SAMN12718694, study PRJNA515312) | sponge metagenome | isolation source: marine sponge | host: Mycale hentscheli | place: New Zealand: South Island, Marlborough, Capsize Point | collected 2003-05-01 | reverse complement strand
TGAAGAAGGTAGAGATAGAGTAGCTAAAGTTCATTTTGAAATGATTCAGCAAGTAGAAGCTGAGAATAAAGTTTAATTAAAAGTTCATAGGTTTAATTAATGTTTGACGAAGGAACCTAGGTTTAATTACCTAGGTTTTTTTATTTAAACTTCTGTGGTTTAAACTTTATTTGTATATTTGGTTAAATAAAAATTTAAACCAATGGAAAACCCAGAAAATTTATCACCAGAAGAGTTAGCAGCAAGAAAAGAAGATATGCTTACTTTTTACAAAGAATCAATGCCGTATTTAGAAGCACAATTTCAATATGAAAAAATGTTATCGGAGATTGATGAAATGAGACTTAAAAGAACTCAAATTCAAATGACATATGCTCAAATGATGGCTCCTCCTGAAGAAGAAGGTTTAATGGATGAGCCCCAGCCTGAGCCAAAAACAAAGAAAAGAACTTTGAAAAAGCAAGAAGCATAATGGCTGTTGTTAAACGAGTTCAGAAAAAAGTAATAATGTCTACAAAAGATATTATTAAATTTCAATTGATTACTCACTGTTATTTAAATAGAATAACAGTGAGTAACTCTGATCTTGAATGTTTAACGCTACTTAGTTCTACAGGGCCTATAGAAATTGCTCATTTTTGTTATGATGCAGCTGATGAACAAAAAATATTTAAGTCTCAACAAACAGTTAGAAACTGCGTTAATAAATGCATTAAGTCTAAACTTGTTGTAAAAGATTCTAAAAATAAAAAGTTGATTTATCTTAATCCTAAGTTAAATATTGAAACATTAGGATCTATATTTTTAGATTATAATTTTCTTGCTAAATGAAACCTAAGAAAGCAAGATTACTATATCAAGAAATATCTGAAGAAAATGATTTATCTAAAGGTCTTGTAGAAAACTTAGTTGACTTTTATTATAAAAACGTTAGAACTTTATTAAGTGAGTTATATCATCCAAGAATAAATATTACTGGATTAGGTGTATTTACAGCTAGGGAAGGTGTTGTTAAAAAAGCAATACCTAGATTTGAAAAGTATTTAAAGAATCATGATACATCTACATACTCTGCATATTATAATAAAAAGATGTTAGAGGAAAAAGTAGAATTTTTAAATTCTATTAAAGATCAAATTGATTCTGAAAAAAAAAGAAAAGAAGAATTTAAAAAAAATAAAAATGGATCTAAAAAAGATTTGGAAAAATAGAAAAGAAATTTATGAAGGTATTAAAAACTCAGTCATAAGAGATAACTATGTGGAAGATATTGCTATTAAAAGAATGGCTATTTGTGAAGAATGTCCTGAAATAGATAAAAAAGGTTCTAAATGTGAAATGCCAGGTACACAACCTTGTTGTGGTAATTGTGGATGTTCACTTTCTTTTAAAACAAGAGCTTTATCTACAGAGTGTCCATTAGGAGAATGGAAAGCTTTAATGACTGAAGATGAAGAAGATAAACTTGGTGAGTTATGAGTATAATATTTACAGAAGAAGATCATAGCTACAAATCAACTAATCAAGATAATCTTATAGATTGGATAAGTGTAACAACTCTTACATCTTATTTTAAAGAACCGTTTGATGCAAAGAAAATAGCACAAAAAGTTTCTAAAAGAAAAAATTCTAAGTGGTTTGGAATGACTCCTAAAAAAATTCAAGAAGTTTGGAAAAAAGAATCAGAAAGAGCTATGGCTCTTGGAACATTCTACCATAATCAAAGAGAAGATGATTTATGTTCCTTAGCTTCAATTGAAAGAAATGGAACTACTGTACCTGTTTTTAGCCCAATCTTAAAAGATAAGGGTGTTAAAATTTCTCCAAAGCAGAAGTTAGAACCAGGTGTTTATCCAGAACACATGGTGTATTTAAAGTCTGCAGGCATATGCGGTCAATCAGATTTAGTAGAAGTTGTTGAGGGTAAAGTATCTATTATAGATTATAAGACTAATAAAGAAATTAAGATGCAATCCTGGAAAGACTGGGAGGGTATTTCACAAAAAATGCAATTTCCTGTTAATCACTTGGATGATTGTAATTTTAATCATTATGCTTTACAACTCAGTATTTATATGTATATTATATTAAAGCATAATCCTAAGTTAAGGCCAGGTCCTATGTATATTCATCATGTTCAATTTGAAGAAGAATCAAAAGATGAACATGGTTATCCTATTACTAAATATACAGAACAAGGAGATCCTGTATTAAAAGATTTAATTCAAATACCTGTACCTTACTTAAAAGATGAAGTAATATCATTAATACATTATCTACATGATAATAGAAAAAAACTAAAAAAGAAATGATTGCAAAACTATTTGATATTCAAAATGGCAAAGTAGTTCCCACAGAACATTGTTATACATTAAAGTCACTTAAAGATATAATGGATAATTATCCAGATGACTATCTAAAGATCTATCAGTATTTATTTTATATGACTTGTCCTAATCCTGATATGAATCCATTCTTTCATACTCCTGAACATGAAAAAGAAGAAGTTATAATGAAAGAAGTAGATGGTGAGTTTTCTACAGAAGATGATGATGTATGGGCAGCACTTAAGTTTTGTGAGAAAATGTATCAAACACCAACATCAAGAGCATATAAAGGTATTGCAGCTATGTTAGATAGATTAGGTAGGTATATGCAGACTACACCAATTGAGCATGGTAGAGATGGTAATATTAACTCCTTAGTAAATGCAGCTGCTAAATATCAACAGATTAGAGAATCATTTAAAGGTGCATATAAAGATCTTCAAGAAGAACAGCAGAGTAATGTAAGAGGTGGAATAGGACTAGGGTATGACCAATGATACAGAAATATATCAAGATATTCCTACATGGGATAATGGTACATGGACTAGTACAAACTTTGATAGTAGAGAAGACTTTGCAGCTTATGTAAGAGATCTATTCAAAGAACCTGGTCAGTATGCATTTGATGATGCATCTTATGAATTTAATGCAGAAGCTATTAAATTTAATACACAGGGATTTTATTGTGCAGCTCCTTTTAAATCAAGAGATTTTATTAACTACTGGGAAGGAGAAAAGAAAAAGTGTAGAAAAGGGGTAATCTTTAAATCAAAAGATAAGGTTTGGTACATAGCACGAGATTATTACATGTGGTTAAACTTCTTACCAATCTTTAATAAAGAAATACAAAAGTTTGGATTTGCTGATATTAGAGATGCTCAATATCATATGGCGCTATATGAGGTATTAGCAGAGTTAAACTATAAACATGTTGCTATATTAAAGAAACGTCAGATAGCATCTTCTTATTATCACATGGCAAAACTTATTAATCAGCAATGGTTTGAACCAGGGGTAACGTTAAAGATAGGAGCCAGTCTTAAGGATTATATCAATGAGAAAGGATCTTGGAAGTTTCTAGATGAGTATGCAGCATTCCTAAATGAACATACCGCATGGTACAGACCCATGAATCCTAGTAAGGTAATGATGTGGCAGCAAAAGATTGAGGTCAGAAAAGGTAACAGAAAAACTGAAGTAGGTCTTAAAGGAACTATACAAGGCATGTCATTTGAGAAAGATCCAACAAATGGAGTAGGGGGTCCAGTAAAATATTTCTTTCATGAGGAGGCAGGTATTGCGCCTAAGATGGATAAGACATATGAGTATATGAGACCAGCAATGAGATCAGGACTTACTACTACAGGACTATTTATAGCCGCAGGATCTGTGGGTGATTTATCACAGTGTAATCCACTTAAGGATATGATTCTTAATCCAACATCTAAAGATGTTTATGCTGTAGAAACTAATTTAATAGACCATAAAGGTACTGAAGGTATGTCAGGTTTATTTATTCCTGAACAATGGTCTATGCCTCCACACATAGATCAATATGGAAACTCTCAAGTAGAAGAAGCTACAGTAGCTTTACAAAAACAATTTGATGATTGGAAAAGAGAGCTAGCTCCAGAAGATTATCAACTTAGAATATCTCAGCATCCAAGAAATATAAAAGAAGCATTTGATAATAGATCAGTATCTGTATTTCCTACACATCTTCTTTCTGCACAAGCAAGAAGAATAGAAGAAAAAGAATATGCATATGAATTCTTAGATATCTCAACAGATGCTAATGGAAAGCCTACAGTAAAAAAGAGTAATAAGCAACCTATTAAACAATTTCCAGTAAATAAAAAGACTGAAGATAAAACAGGTTGTCTTGTTGTATGGGAAAGACCTAATAAAGAAAAACCAGACTTTGGTAGTTATTATGCTTCTATTGACCCTGTTGCAGAAGGTAAGACTACAACATCAGATTCATTGTGTTCTATATATGTAGTTAAGAATTCTGTAGAAGTTACAAAAGTAACAGGAACAGAAACTGAAACATATATTGAGCAAAGTAAAATAGTAGCCGCATGGTGTGGTAGATTTGACGATATAAAACAAACACATCAGAGACTAGAGCTTATTATAGAATGGTATAATGCATGGACTGTAATAGAGAATAACATATCTCTATTTATTAACTATATGATAAGTAGAAAGAAGCAAAAGTATCTTGTACCTAAAAGTCAGATAATGTTCTTAAAAGACCTTGGTGCTAATAAAAATGTATTTCAAGAATATGGTTGGAAAAATACAGGTACATTATTTAAATCACATCTACTTAGCTATGGGATAGAATTTGTTAGAGAAGAGCTTGATCAAGAAACAAAACCAGATGGTACTGTAGTTAGAACTACTTATGGAATAGAAAGAATTCCTGATCCAATGCTTATAAAAGAAATGCAAGAATATGCAGATGGAGTTAACGTGGATAGATTAGTATCATTTGTAGCACTTGTATCTTTTATGAGAATACAAGAATCTAATAGGGGTTATACTAAACAGATCATAAGGGATGACGCAGCTAAAAAGTTGCAAAAGTCAGAAAATTTGTTTAAATTAAATAGTAGTCCGTTTACACATATAGGTAGAAAAAACAAAACATCAAGAGGTAGAGGATTTAAAAAATCTGCTTTTAAAAATATTAAATAATAACTATGCAAGTATATAATGCACTTCAGTTAAAAAAGGGAGCTAAAGTAGAGCAAAATCGAATGGGTGCTATTACGCAACCTTTACAGTTTTTACCAAAAAAACAAAAGACTGATGAATGGGCTGCTTGGAATATGGATTGGCTAGAGTGGAATGGTCTTAAACAACTAAGAAGAAATTCAAGAAGGCTTATGAAAAATTATAAGCTTGCAAAAGGTCATATTGATAGAACTGACTATATTGTAGAGGAAGATAATGAAACAAGAAGTATAGTAGATATGCTTACTGATTCTAATGAACCCTCAGCTTTAGAATTAAAGTTTTATCCTATTATTCCAAACGTAATTAATGTACTTGTTGCTGAGTTTGCTAAAAGATCTACTAAATTAAGTTATAGAGCAGTAGATGAATTTTCATACAATGAAATGCTTGAGCAAAAGCGAGAGATGGTTGAAGAAACACTGATGGCTCAGGCTGAAACAAAAATGATTTCTGAATTACTTGCTCAAGGTTTAAATCCAGATTCTCCTGAAGCCCAAGAAAAGTTATCTCCTGAAAACTTAAAATCACTTCCTGAAATTGAAATGTATTTTAAGAAGAGTTACAGATCTATGGTAGAAGAATGGGCTACACATCAACATAAAGTAGATGTTGAAAGGTTTAGAATAGAAGAACTTGAAGAAAGAGCATTTAGAGATATGCTTATTACTGATAGAGAGTTTTGGCATTTTAGAATGATGGAGGATGACTATGATGTAGAACTCTGGAATCCTGTATTAACGTTTTATCATAAATCTCCTGATATTAGATATACATCAGATTGTCAATGGATTGGTAAAACAGATATGCTTACACCTTCCGATGTAATTGATAAATATGGTTATTTAATGACAGAAGAGCAGTTAAAATCTTTGGAAGCTGTTTATCCAATTAGAGCTGCGGGATATTCTATTGGAGGATATCAAAATGATGGTAGTTTTTATGATCCTACTCAATCTCATGAATGGAATACAGAAAGACCTTCTCTAGCTATGAGACAATACACAAGTTTTATGGGAACAAATGATATTGCAAGAGGAGATGATGCTGTAAATAGGATCCTTGCTCAAGGTGAAGATTATCAAGATGACGGTTCTGCATATTTATTAAGAGTTACTACAGCTTACTGGAAGTCTCAAAGAAAATTAGGGCATTTAACTAAAATAAGTGATACTGGTGTAGTTAGTAATGAAATAGTTACTGAAGATTATAAATGTTTAGATAAACCTATATATGATACAAGATTGTTTAAAAATAAATCAAAAGACAATTTAATATTTGGTGACCACGTTGAATGGATTTGGATTAATCAAACTTGGGGTGGTATTAAAATAGGCCCAAATATTCCTAGTTATTGGGGTATGAATAATCCAAAAGGAATTAACCCAATATATATCGGCATTGATGCAAAGATGGTAGGTTCACTAAGATTTCAATTTAAAGGTGATAATAGTTTATATGGTTGTAAAATTCCAGTAGAGGGATCTGTATTTTCAGATAGAAATACTAAATCTACAGCACTTGTTGACTTAATGAAGCCATTTCAAATTGGATATAACATTGTTAATAATCAAATAGCTGATATACTAGTTGACGAGTTAGGAACTGTAATAATGCTTGATCAAAATACACTTCCTCAACACTCTCTTGGTGAGGATTGGGGTAAAGGTAATTTAGCTAAGGCTTATGTAGCTATGAAGGATTTTCAAATGTTACCTCTTGACACATCTATTACAAATACAGAAAATGCATTAAACTTTCAGCATTTTCAAAAACTTGATTTAGATCAAACTAATAGACTTATGTCTAGAATTCAATTGTCTAACTATTTTAAGCAACAAGCTTATGAAGTAATTGGTGTTAATCCACAAAGAATGGGTCAGCAAATTTCTCAACAAACTGCTACAGGAGTTGAGCAAGCTGTAAATGCATCTTATGCACAAACAGAAACTTATTTTATACAGCATTGTGATTATCTAATGCCAAGAGTTCATCAAATGAGAACTGATCTTGCGCAGTATTATAATAGTACAAATCCTTCAACAAGATTAACATATGTTACTACTGCTGATGAAAAGGTAAATTTTGAAATAAATGGTACTGATTTATTAATGAGAGATTTAAATATCTTTACATCTACTACAGCAAATCATAGAGCAGTATTAGAGCAACTGAAACAAATGGCTCTTCAAAATAATACTACAGGAGCATCCATATATGATTTAGGACAAGTTGTTCAATCTGATTCTATTGCTGAATTAAATGCAGCATTAAAAGATTCTGAGCAAAAACAGCAACAACAACAGCAACAACAACAACAGCAACAACAGCAAATGCAAGAACAACAGTTGCAAGCACAACAGCAGCAAGAAAAAATGAAGATTGATGCAACTGCTATGGAAAAAGAAAAAGATAGACAAAAAGACATTCTTATTGCAGAAATAAGATCTGCAGGATTTGGATCAACTGTTGATCTTAATAAAAATGAACAATCTGATTTTCAAGATGTAATGTCAGACATTAGAAAATCTGATCAATATGAGCAACAAACTCAATTGCAAAGAGAAAGAAATAATGATGATATGGTTAAACATCAACAAAAAATGAGTATTGAAGAGCAAAAACTTCAAGTTCAAAGAGATGTAGCAAATAAACAATTAGAAATAGCTAAAGAAAATAAGAATAAATATGATAATAAACCAACAAAAGATAAAAAGAAAAAATAAATTAGCTATATAATGCAAAATTTTTAATAAAAGTTTGTAAGTAATTTTAAATCTTTAAGATTTATTTTAGTATATTAAAGTAATAACCAACAAAAACTGACACATGGCAGAAGAATTAAATGAGGAAACTCAAATACAAGACTCTACAACGGTAGAGGAAGTAGATGTAAATTTAGATGAAGTATTTGGTCAACCAGGCGCTGAAAGTGTAATGCTACCAGCAGATGAGGTTGAACCAGAACCAGAAGAAAAAAAATCAAATCTCTTCTCTAAACCAGAAGAAGTTGATACAACGTTCATTGACAAGACTGAGACTACAACTGAAACTCCTGAAAAGGAAATGACTTCACAAGAAAAGATTGAGTCTACTCCTGACTCTGTAGTAGATGAGGCATTAGCTGAACTAGATGATGCAATTACTGAAGAGGAAACGGGTGCAACTAAAACAGGTAGACGTAAAACAGATAAAAGTGGTTTACAAGAACTAGCTTCTAAAATGATTGAAGAGGGAACCTTGTTTGGCTTTGATGATGATAAAGATTTAGAGGATTACACCACTAAAGATTTTAGAGAACTTTTTGAAGCTAACTTTCAAGAAAGAGAAGCTAAGATTAGACAGGATACTCCAAAAGAATTTTTTAATTCTTTACCTCAAGAACTTCAGGTTGCTGCAAAGTATGTGGCAGATGGTGGTACTGATATGAAAGGATTATTTAGAACTCTTTCTCATGTTGAGGAAATTATTGAATTAGATCCTGAAAACGAAAGTCACCAAGCAGAAATTGCAAGACAATACTTAACTGCAACTAATTTTGGTTCTCCTGAAGAAATTCAGGAAGAGATAGAGACATGGACTGATATTGAAAAGCTTGATAAGAAAGCAAAACAATTTAAACCAAAGTTAGATAAAATGCAAGAGCGTATAGTTGCACAACAACTTGCAGAGCAAGAACAAAAGAAAGCTCAACAAGATGCTGCAGCTTCTCAATACATGGATAGTGTGTATAATACACTATCTGAGGGAAAGTTAGGAGAGTTAAAATTAGATAGGAAAGTTCAAAATCATTTATATGGTGGATTAGTACAACCTAATTATCCATCTATATCAGGTAAACCTACTAATTTACTAGGACACCTTCTTGAAAAATATCAGTTTGTAGAACCAAGACATGATCTTATTGCAGAAGCATTATGGTTGCTTTCTGATCCTAATGGTTATAAAAATAAAATTAAAAGTCTTGGTAATAAAGCAGCTGTTGAAAAAACAGTAAGGCAACTAAAAACTGCTCAGTCAAAGAAAACAGTTAACTCTTCTGTACAAGATGATACATCTAGTACTAGAAGAAATGCAGCTGTAAAAAAACCAACAGTACAACGTAAGAACAATATGTTTAAGCGTTTTTAATTAGTAAACAATAAATAAATAAATAAATAATGGCAACTCCAGTATTAAACAATGGTATCTTTCTACGGGATACAGCGTACAACGCAAGTTCACACGTAGACTCTTACCACTTGGTTAACATGTTGAAGGATGCAGAACCAATGGACTTAGGTCCAGTAGACCTATGGGCTATGTCCCAGAAGGTGGAAATGCCCCTTTATCAAATGTCTAGCTTTGGTGGAAAGAATGTAATTGAAGTAGATAATGCTCGCGGTGAGTATAAGTGGCAAACTCCAGTCTCAAGAGATCTTCCTTATATTATTGAGGATATGGATCAAGGAGCAGATAATGCTGCTACAAGAGGTGCAGATGGTCAAACATTCCGTATCAAATTAAGCCGTAGAGAATTTGGTCATGGTGACATCATTACTTATGATAAGTATAATGGTACTGAACTTTACATTACTGATGAGGATATTCTTCCAATGGGTGATGGTTTTGTTTACACGGTTCAGATGGTAAACAATAATAACACTGCTGTTTTTGATGCAGCATTCCTAGCAAGTGGAACTAAGTACTTTAGAAAAGGTTCTGCTAGAGGTGAATATGGTGAAAGATTCTCTGACATCACTACAGGAACTGGTTTCCGTGAATTCTACAACTATGTAGGTGGAGCAGAAGCACATGTTCATTATTCAGTTTCTTCTAGAGCTGATCTTATGATCAAAGGTGGAATGAATGCTGATGGTACTGTACCAGTAACTGAAATCTGGAGAACATCTGGAGATAGCATGGATCCTTCTGTAGCATCATTAGATGATATGGTTAAAGTAATGGGTAAAGATAAAGTAAAGAGAGCATTTGATAATGGTGATCTTTCTCGTTCTTTCCTTACTCAAATGGAAGCTGCTCACTTGACAAAAGTAGCAAATGACATTGAGTCTTACCTTATGTGGGGACAAGGTGGTAGAGTTAGACAAGATGGTCCAGATGATTTAAGATTATCTGTAGGTCTTTGGCAACAACTAGACAACTCTTTCAAAAGAGTATACAATAAGAATAACTTCAACCTTGACTTATTCCGTTCTGAGATTTATAACTTCTTTAACGGTAAAGTTGAATTCCAAGGTCCAGATCCAAAAAGACAATTGATTGTCCAAACTGGTATGGGTGGAATGAGAATGGTTAATGAAGCTATCAAGCGTGATGCTGTAGCATCAGGACTTGTAATCCAAGCTGCTGATATAGGTGCAATCACTGGTCAAGGAATGGACTTGAACTTTGGTTTTGCTTACACTAGCTATGTGATTCCTTTCCTTGCTAACGTTAAGTTTGTACTTAACCCAGCATTTGATAATGTAAATACTAATGATATTGAGAACCCAATTATTGATGGTTTCCCATTATCTTCTTATTCATTCATTATCTTTGACATCACTGATAATACTAATGATAACATCTTCTTATTGAAGTTATCTTGGGATAATCAATTAAAGTGGTGGTATCAAAATGGTACAATGGACTACATGGGACGTAGCCAAGGATTCCAGTCTTCTGGTCAATTCAATGGATACCGTGTCATGATGTCACAAACAATGCCTGCAATCTGGGTAAAAGACCCAACTAAGGTATTGAAGATTGTTATGAGAAACCCAGTTACTGGCGGATCATTCTAATCTAAACAATAGATTCTTAAAAAGGGGGAGGGGTGTCCTCTCCCTTTTTTATTTTAAATAACCAATAACAGAAACCAAAAACAAAACCAATGGCAAAAACAGATTTTACAATGGTGGAAACACCAAAGAGCACGCAATCAAAGATTGTAATTAGACCTTATTTTGACGCAAGATCAGAAAACATGGGATTAGAAAATTATGGACTTAGTTTATTTGATGGTGTAAAACACCAAGAGCAGTTAGCTTGTCTAGAGATTAATGGAATTAATAGATATTTAACTGGGCTAAATGAGTTTGCTCCAGAAATTAAAAAACTTTCTAAAGAAGCTAGAGAAGCTAAGGTAAAACAAATTAGAGCTACTGTAGCTGATTTAGAAGCAGAGCTTGCCTCTAATATGATAGATCCAGAAGATAAAGACTTTTGGAATAAAGTTAAATTACTAAAACCTGATAATCACGATTTCTGGAATAAAATTGAACTAGAAATGGGTAATGAGCCAAAGCACATTGATATTAGTGATCCGTATGATAGAATTAAATTATGTGCAATTGAAGCTGGTGGATTTTCATTAGTAGCTAAAAGTTATGAAGATGCTAAAGCTAAACCAAGACGGCCAAAGTTTTACTTAGATAAAGAAGAAGAAACTGTATCTACTAGAACTGAGTATAAGAAGTTAAGAAATAAAGCTTTATCAGAATTACAAAAGTTATTTGATAAAAATAGCACTAAGTTATTCTATGTTGCTAAAGTGGTAGATGCTGCTAGTACACAATATAAAAAGTCAACTCCTTTAGATATTCTATATGAAAATATGGATGAATATATTCATGGAGATGCAGCAGAAAGCAATATGGAAAGAGCTGTAACAGGTTTCTTAGATATTGTAGCTACTGATATGGAAACATTAAAGATTAGATCAATTGTAAAAGATTCGTCATTCTTTAAATATATTACTCATAAAAGTGATGGTCACATTTATCACACTAAGAAAAATGCTCTTATGGGAAGAAATGTCTCTGACGTAGTTGAATTCTTAAAGAATCCTCTTAATGAAGATATCTTAGATGATTTAACTAAGCAGTGTGAAAATTACTGGAAAAGTTAAAAATATATACAATGAAAAAAATGTACAAAAAAGGCGGAATCAAAAAGAAAAAAAAGTATGCTAATGGTGGACCTACTCCTGCTGGAATATCAAACTTTTATGGAAAAGTTGATTCATTTTTAGATGCTGCACTACCTGGTCGTCAAAAAAGACAGGATATGAGAGCAGAAAGAAAAGACCTTAGACAAGCTGTAAGGCAAGAAAAGGCTTTGAAAAGAATTGAATCTGGAAGAATGTCTAAAGGTGGTTCATTAAAACCAGTTCCTTCAGATAATAAAGGACTATCTAAATTACCAACGGCTGTAAGAAATAAAATGGGTTTTATGAAAACAGGCGGTGCAGCTTTAGAAACTGGCATGATGAAATATGGTGGTTCTTGTGGTAAGGTGTATAAAAAAGGATCTTTTAGAAGAAAAAAATAGAAAATATGGCAATGAAGCGAAAAGGTGGAGGCTGTGGGTGTAGTAAAACTATACCCAAGTACTCTAATAATCCCAGATCAAT
>WLWH01001945.1_pt1 | contig 12468 bp, 15 predicted proteins | sample 6712741 | NCBI WGS metagenome assembly WLWH01 (sample SAMN12718694, study PRJNA515312) | sponge metagenome | isolation source: marine sponge | host: Mycale hentscheli | place: New Zealand: South Island, Marlborough, Capsize Point | collected 2003-05-01 | reverse complement strand
TCTTGCAAGTATCTGTTAGTTTCATAAGCCCACCAATGATTAATATTATCGTTGTGGTGCTGTTCGTTATGTGGATGTGGATAATGTATCATTGTTCATTATATTTCTCCATTAAACTAAGTAATACTTCAGAATAAGATTTGTGTCCATTCTCTTTGCATTTGCCTTGAAACTTTACCAGCGTTTCTATTTTTTCTGCTGGTACATAAAATGTTCTTGTCGTGTATGATATTTGTCTGCTCATAATTGTTTGTTTTTAAATTATGATGTAAATATATATATAATTATAATACAAATTACAAAACACACTAAAAAGTTTATTAACAATTAAATGTTAATTCTAAAATAAATGTGTAATTCTGGCTACTTGGCCATTGTTCTTAGAGAAAATTACTCCTTCAATACCTTGATTATTAGAAGAAGTATAACCCATTTTATGATGCCAACTATCTGCTGGTGATGGGCTACGAAAACTGCTTAAAGTACATCCAACTAAATCTTTAGTTATTTTGTGATGAACGTGATGAGTAAACATATATCTGTATTTAGTTTCACTCCATTCTTTACATTCATCTGCCATTAATAAAGGTAGTAAATCCCATTTAGCACCATCTCCGTGAGTACTGCCGATTAAATTATTGTAATAAGTATAATACTTTCTATGTTGTAAACTAATATCAAAAGTAATGTTCTTACTATTTCTAAAGTATGTAGCAATAGTATCTGCCAAGCAAAAACCAGTCAAATAATCGTGGTTACTACTATTGTAAACAACGTGCAAATCTGGATAGAAACTAACTAAGGTTTCAATAATATTTATATATAATCTTTTAGCTATATGAAAATGCTCAAAAAACATACCATCAACATCTTGTACAGTTCCTTTTGTAGTTTTACCACCACTTGGTGTATCAATGTGCATTACATCATTACCAATACAAAGTATTAATTTATCTATATTAAATCCGTTACTTTTCTGTAATATACCATCAATAGCTTCTAATGTTCTTTGTACTGCTATTTGTTTATTGTATTCTTCACCACTTACAAATGATTTACATAATTTACCAATGTGTATATCTGCTGGTGATATTAAAAGGCAATGTCCATCATTTACTTTAGGTTTAACAACCTTTTTAAAGTTTGGTGAGTATTCTTTAAGGTCGTTTAATAATTGTTTCTTAAACTCCTTTAAATCGTTTTGCTTAAAATTAGGATTCTTAAAATATAAACTGGCTTTTTTGTTCTTTATCCAACCACTATGAATATCATTAGGATTTAAACCTTCTGCTTCTGCTTCTTGTTTTAACCTTCTGTAATCGTTTATAATTTGTTCCTCTTCTGAGTTAAGGCGATAACGTGGATTGCCTTTTTCTTTCCACCTTTTTTTGTGTGATTTCATTTAACAATTTTGTTAAATATAATAAAAATAAATTATTAATTACTTTTTTGAGCTTGTTCCGTAATAAAAAGCAAATATGTTACCAATAACAACACCTTCTACCATACCCATTAAATGAACAAATAATTCATTATGTAATACTTCAGGTATATATACAACCGAATAAACTATAAATAAAAAACATAACAAACCAACAACACCTGTTAGATTCATCATCCAGTCATTTCCACCAGCTTTAGTAATTTCAACTTCACGTTGTCTTGCGCTATCTCTATCTTCTACTTCTAACTTATACAATTCAACTAATTGTTGATGTATTTGTTGTTTATCTTCTGGTGATAGGTTAGGGTCTTTGTCAATTAAATTTTTAACCACACCTAATAAACCAGCATCAGGCAATAAAGCACCAGCAACATCTAAAACGTGAGGTGCTTTCTCAGCAAGAAACTTTCCTATTTTAGTGTCTTTTAGTTTATTCATCCACTACAGCTTTCGCAAGTTTCATCATCAATATTACAAGTTCTTTCAGGAACTGGTAAGTTTTCCATTCTTTTTATTAAGTCCTCTAAGTTAGTTTGATTGTTTTTTTCCATCTGCTTTTTTTGATTTTTTAGATTTTACTTCTTGTGCTGCTGCACTTTTTGGTTCAAAACCTTTTGGCTGAAACTCTAAGTATTCAACCTCTGCATCAAAACAAGGGCATTGTTTCATAAATTCCCATTTATCAATTTTACCATCTTTATTTTTATCTGGTGATAAATCTCGATGCCCGTGTATAGTAGCTTTTGGATATTTTGCTTTAAGTTGTTTAATTAACTTAATTAATAATTCTTTTTGTCTTGGTGTTCTTGTATCTTCTGCTTTACCAGTTTCTGCATTTAAACCACCTACATAACAAATTGCTATTGCGTGGTCGTTGTGTCCTCTTGCGCTTGCTGGTTTTCTGTGAACTGGCCTACCAAATTCTATAGCTGAATTAATTACATAGTGATAACCAATATCACTCCAATTTCTTGGTTCTGATGTATGCCATCTTTTTATTGTGCTTGCAGATATACTATTAGAACGTGTAGCACTACAATGAATGTGTATTTCTTTAATCTCTCGCATTTTTTCTATTTACTTTTTTTTTTGCACTATTTATTAATCGTGCTTCCATCTTAACAACTTTTACTCTTAGTTGAATATTTTCTTCAATAAGTAGTTCAATCTTTGTTTCAAGCTGTGTAATTTTGTTTGTAAGAACCTCAATTTGTTTTGTATATAAACTTTCTTCTCTTTCATCTTTTTTAGCTCCTATATCTATTTTTTGCTTTATTATTCCCCATATTTCTTTTACTCCAAATGCTGATATAATACCAGCTAATGCTAATAATAAATTGTGGTCATCCATTCTTACACTTTTTAAATTGTTCATTCTTCTGGCATTGGCTCACTCCAAGCAGGGGTTTGCAATAATTCAAGAGCCTCTGTCTGGTTCATAACCTCTGAAATAGGCACTACAGAACCATCTGAAATAAAACTTGGTGTAACACTATAAGATAGTAGCCCTTGAGTGTTTGCTAAGTTTCTTCGCATACTTTGTGCAGAAGATTGTGAAACCTGTGAAAAAAGCACCTTGTCTGTATCGCTTAAATCTATTACTATATAACTTCTATTATTCATTTTTATTTATTTTAAAATTTTAACTTGGTGTATCTGTAACTCTATCTTCTACATCCATATTTACACTTAAAGAATTTGCTGTGCTGTAAGGTGCATCTCCTATAACTTCATCTCCACCCATTCCAGAGCTTAAACCATTGGCATAACTACCAACACCATCCACTATAGCATCTTCAGTCATATTTACAGAAGTTCCATTGTTACTACCTTTTTCATCTAAAACAGTCCAGTTAGTATTAAAAGAACTATTACTTCCTAACTGCCACCACGACACGAGTGAACTTACTGCCGAGTGGTTTAAGAGATTTTGAGGAACTCCTTCACTATAAAGTTCTGTTACTTGTGCAGATGTTAAATCTGTGTTCCATAAAGAAAAATTACTCATAAAACCTTCAAAAGTTCTTGTAGTGAATGAAGCACTAAAATTACCAATTCTTAATTTAGATGTGGTGCTTGGTACTGTTGTTGGTATTGTTCCTGCTGATGAACCAATAGTTTGTAAAGTTCCATTAACATAAAATTTAATTTTATTAGAACCACTTTCAGAGCCATCATAAACAAAACACAAATGAAACCATTCACCAACTACACCACTAAATCCTGAAATTGGCCATAGGTTATAACCTCCACCAATACTAAATTCTATATTTTGAGCTGTTGGCTTTTGTATATACCAAGAAACTTGTCCAGAATCATACCTACTTGCAAAACAATGTAATTTAGTAATATCATCCCATTTTACCCACATACTCCAAGTAGCTTTTGTGCCTAAATTTAAAGATGTATCATATGCAATATCTATATAATCATTTATTCCATCAAAATCTAAAGCATAAGGAGAGTAACCGCTTGTAAAACTTAAATCACTTTGTACTAAATTGGCTTGAGACATTCCTGAGCTTGTGCCATCGTTTGAACCAGCGTGGTCTTCAATCGTCCAATTTCCTGTAGAAGAATCATAAGTATCAGAAGCATCTAATTTCCACCAACCTTGTAAAGAAGTAAATCCTGTCATTGAAGTAAGTGGAGAACCATTATTATAAAGAGTTTCTACTGAGTTAGAACCAGTTGCTGGTAGTGCTGTATTGAATACTTGCACATTTGAAAGTTTACCTTCAAAATATTGTGTGCCTCCAGGGTATCTACCAAACTCAAGAACATTTAAAGTGTTAACTGGCGTGTAACTTGTAGAAGTTCCTACTTCATTTCCATTTACATAAAATTTAGAATTACTACCATCCACAATAGTTGTAACATTATACCATTGATTTAAAATTAAATTTGTAAAAGATGCTCTTGCTCCATTAGGGTAGAAAAACAATGATGTTCCAGATTGATAAATTACATATCTACCAAGATTACTATTTTGTTCAAAAAAAACTCTTGTGCCTGTCCCTGTTGGATAAAGCCATAATGAAACTGTAGAAGAAACGCCTGTGTTCATTAAAGCAATGCCTCCAGCAGAAGCAATGTTTATATAACTACTACTTCCATCAAAAGAAAAAACATAATCTTTCAAAGAACTATTAGGCACTAAATAATTAGCTCCATTAAAAGCATCTTGGTCTCCTAAAGGATAGTAAGCAACTGGCTTTGGGCTTAAACTCATTGGGTTACCTATACCAGTAGAGCTTGAACCATAAAGAGTTGTTACTTGGCTTGCAGAAAGTGTGTAGTCGAAAATTGATACTCCGTCTATTTGGCCATTCCAATAACCTGTATTTCCTGTTCCAGCACTATTATGACTTGCACCTATTAATGTATTTACAACACTTGTATTCATACTTGAAACTGTACCTTCTGTAGTTTCTTTTACTCCATTAATATAAACTTTGCTTGTTGCACCATCCCAAGTTGCTACAATATGATACCATTGATTTATAGATAGAACTGTGTTTTTACCAGCAAGAATAGGCGAACCACCAGACACAATATAAAAAGCTATTTTATTTGCTTCAATATATAAAAGCCAAGAACTGTTAGACCAATTGCCATACCTTGTTTGAGCAGCTATAGTTCTATAAGTATTAACATCATCTCCTTTAACCCAGGCACTAACACTAAAAGAGCTATAAGAACCTGAGTCTAAGTTTGTATCTATATACTGACTCCCATCAAAGTCCATAGAATAGTTACTCTGCTTGTCTTTATTCTCATTGTTTGGCAAACGCCATTGGTCATTATAGTAGTTACTCATATCTTAATTTTATCAATCGCCCATACGATTCCAATATTTTAAATTACTTGGTTCAATAGTTGACAAGTCTTTAGTTAAATTAGTTCCTTTTGCATCGTAAATACTTTGGATTTGTGTAGATGTTAGAGCTGTGTTCCATATTCCAACCTCATCAAGTTTGCCTGTGTAGTATCTTGTATTATTTCCTCTTCTACCAATATTTAAATTTACAGAGTCATTATCTATAGAAGATGGAATGGCTGTTGTTTCTCTTATTTCGCTATTACCATCAACAAATATTTCCATTGATGTTGAAGGGGTAAAAACAAAAACTACATTATGCCAATTTCCATCTGTCCAAGTTGTTGTAGTTTGTATATCTGTTAAACCTGAACTAAATATAGTAGCATAAATTTTTTGTTGCCTTAATCCAACACCAAAACAACTATTAGTGGCATCATCTTTAGTAATTAAAAATTGATAATTTGTATCAGTTGTTTTAAACCAATAAGAAATAGTTAAAGCACCAGTTATTTGTAACTCTGTTGGATTACCTACATCTATATAATCATTAACCCCATCAAAATTCATACTGTAATTATTAGCAATTCCAGCAGCAGTTACAGCTAAATCAAATGTTGAAGAATTAGGACATCCAGCACCACTTGTTTCATAGAATATTTTATAGGATTGAATAGTTGAATTAGCTAAATCAATTTCACCAGTAGAAGAGTTAATACTTAAGCCACTTGGATAAGCACTATAAACACCACCTGAAGTTGTTGGAGTAGTTGTTAAACTTGCTGTTCCTGTTTGTGGTAAGCTATTTGAACTATAAGCAAAAGTAGCACCATCTAAAGCATTTACTGTAATAGTATTATTTACTGTAGTTGGACAGCTACCATTAGTAGTATATACAACTGTATAAGTTCCAGCAGTTGAATTATTAACATTAATAACACCTGTTGAACTATCTATACTTAAGTTACCAGTAGATTCGCTAAATGTTCCTGTTTCACCTGTGATAGTTGGTGCTGGTGTTGTTAGTGAATAAGTTCCGTGATATATTGTAATACCATCATTAGGCATATAGTAAGTAGTTCCGCTTAACGTGTGAGAGTGTGCTGTTCCGTCTGAGCTTTCTGCCTGTGCTGCTGATTCTGTAGCATATAGTGGATAGTAACCATCTACAGCTAAAGCACCAGTAGGCATTTGACAATATGAAGCTGCTGAATAAGTTACTGTTGCAACATCTAATGGAGTTTCTGTTACTGTTACTTGTGCAGATGTGTTAGAACAACCATTGCTGTCTGTAACTGTTACCGTATAATTACCAGCAGTTGCACTAATAGTTTGAGTAGTTGCTCCAGTACTCCATAAATAAGAAGCAAAACCAGCACCAGCATCTAAAGTAGTAGAAGCACCAATTCCAGCACAATAAGTTAAAGTTCCTGAAATACTAACACTTGGCAAAGCATTTACAGTAATTGTTGTTGAACCAGCACTTGTACAAAATCCATCATTTCCAGTTGCAGTATAAGTTGTTGTAGTTGTTGGTGATACTGTTCTTGGATTTAATGTTACTCCATCATTCCAAACATAAGTAGAAGCACCAGAAGCAGTTAATATTGTGCTTTCTCCAACGCAAATTGTACCATCAGAAGTACTTACAATAACAGTAGGTAATGCTAAAATATCAACTGAATCTGTAGCAGTTGCAGCATTTGTATCTGTATATGTAACAACATAACTACCAACAGTTGATGTATCAGTATTTATAACACCTGTATTTGCATCAATTACTAAACCAGCAGTTGAGCTAAATGTTCCAGCACCAACATTATTAGAAACAGTTGGTTGCGGAGTATTACCACCATCTTCACAATAATTATCAGCACTATAAGAAATATTTAAAGTTGTAAGACCAACAATATCAGTTTGACCAGCCCAACTTGTTTTTTGAGATTCACCCCAATTATTAGTTGCACTTCCAGCTGCTTGTCCCCAACCTATATTATTATTTTCTGAACCTTTACCCCAGTCGCTCATTTCTTTTTATATTTTAAAGTACCCAACCACCAAAATCTGCAACATCATCTGGATACATATCTTCTTGAGAATTACTATAATACTCAGGTATTAATCCAGCTGCGTTATTTTGCATCCAATCTATAAATCTGTTAGTGTAGAACTGTGCTGTAGTTCGACTTCTCTCAACTAAGCTATCTACGTGTTCTTTGCTTAGTGCTGTGCTATTTTCAGGATTCTTTGTGTATATACCACCATTTGAAATATTAACACCAGCATAAGGTAAATACTCGACCATACTCCAATGTAAAAGCATTGGTTTAATATAATCATTTAATAAAGTTAAGTAAGGGTCAGCTAATGTACCAGCAACTATTTCAGCTTGTATTTTATTATACAAATCAGTACCAAGATAATTCTGTATATGTATATCCTGCGCTTGGTTCAAAAATGGCAATAGTTTATCATTATCTATATTACCATTAGCAGCAGTAAATACTGATATATCGTGTCTTGTTACAAATAATGCTTTACTCATTTTTTATCTATTTAAAGCTCTTTTTACAGCATTATTTATTGCTTCTGCTTTATTTTGTCGACCTTTTGCTACACTTCTTGAATCTTGTAATTTTCTTAATGAACTTTTAAGTAAATTTTGTGTTTTAGAATCTAAAAAACCACTTTTTAAAATATCCTCATATCCATCAATCGCTTTTTCAATTTCTTTTAAAATATTATCATATTTTCTTCTTGTATTTATAGCAATAGTTTGACCATCTCTTAATAATTTTTCTGATTGCACTAATTTTCTGCTTAATTCCCTAACTTCATCTGCAAGCTCATCAGTAGATTTTTGTAACTCTATTTTTTTACTTGCTAACTCTACTTTTGTAGTTTTACTTAGTTTTTCAAATACTCTTCTCTGTGTTCTCATTTTTTATTTATTTTATTACTTTTTATAATTTGGGTGATGTCCGTTATTAGGCATATTTGTTGGAGCTACTTTAGCATCTTTATGTCCTCTTGGTGTTGGTTTTTGTGATTTAGGTATACTGCTAACCTCATCATAATCTTTTATTTTATCACTACCTTTATTTTTTTTCTTTTTTACCTTATACAATACTTCTTCAAAAATATGGCCACAGTAAACACCACCTTTAAATCTAAAAAGTGAAAATGGTTTATTATTGTGCATTGGTAATTCTAAAGATTTAAATTTAGATGCACTCCAGTTTTTTGTAGCTGCATCAATATCTTCTATTCTATAAACAACCCCAGATGAACTTCTATTCATCATTTCTTTACAAAACTTTCTACTATTAGCACTTGATTTTACCTCTGCATATCTGTATCTTACCTTGTAAAAAGATTTATCTAAAACTGAAAACCTATTAGGATTATTTTCTATTGGTGTTTTTCTTTTAACTGCTGTTGCTAATTTTGTTTCAATAATATTACCCGCCCATTCTTCAATATCAATATTTTCTTCATCATATTCTCTTACATCTGCAATTTCCCAATCCTCATTCATAATTTCACCATCTAAGCCATCTAAAATATAATCCATTGCTTCATCTGGCAAATCTTTATTTTTTACCTTAGATGCCATTATTTCAAGCTCTGTAGTTTCTTCTTCTTCTTTTATTCCAGTTTGTTCTTCAATAGCTTCTTCACCTTCAACGTTCTCTAAATCCATAAACTCTAACGGCTCAATAGTTTTAAAGTAAAGATTTAAACTAATATCATTAACTGCTAATATTGCATCTAAGCTATCAATTAAAAGGTTTTGGTAAGGTTGTATAACTACGTTATTAAAAAGCCTTGAGGCGTTCTCTATTTCATCAGCATTAGAAGAAAAACCATTAGCAGAAGATAAACCTAATAACAATGGTGAAGTAACTCTATGTGTTAACATAATTTTCTTAGAACATTCTTCACTTAAATAAGAATAGTGTTGTGGAGCATCATTTAGTGGTATATCGGTTACAGTAGTAGCACTTTCTGCATTATTGTTAAAGGCGATTATCGTTTTTTCTCCGTAACTTCCGCTTAGCTTTGACATCACATCATTCTTAATAGCAAGCTGTTTTTCTCTATCAGGAACACCGTTGTTAAAGTTTACAACCTTAGTACCTGAAAAGCCGTTTTGTACCTCGTTAATTAAATAGTCGCTAATCTCCTCTTCTAGTATTGCATAAGGTACAGCAGCGAGGTAATCAATCTCCCCGAAGTACTTAACCCCTACAGCGTAATCTTTAATACATAGTATCTCTATCTTTTCTTTTGAAGTACCAAAAGCTGGTATTCTCTTAGGAGCGAATTTTCTAGTATCCTCCCAGTTGTCAGAATAGTAATACCCTTCTATATCTCCCTCAGCGTTGCACTTCTCAGGACGTATTAAGTTAGTAGGTATATGATAAGCCTTAATAACTTTAGTGTGCTTCTCGTCGTAATGTACTTGAAAGTGTCCAGCGCCTAACATCTTAAGCTCTTTAATTACCTTACGTAAACACTCAGCGCTAAATATAGAACGCATAGCAGCGTATTGAGACGGCTTTCTAGCAGCGTCCATAGCATGAAGCCCGCGCCCGTAAATTAAACGCGAAATATTGTTAATCACCGCGCTGTTAGTCGTAGACTTTCTAGAACGGTCTATTAAGAAGTTATAGTAGTCGTTAGCTTCTCCGTATTCCACCCACTCGTTACGGGTGTCCTCTTTTATCTCAGGCTGCTCATAAGCTGCCAGATTAAGTATTTTAATATCACTCATAAGTAACGTAGTCGTTTGTGCTGCTATAGCTTGTGTATTCGTTAGTATTTACCGAGTAAGTACTTATACTTTGATTAGTACAGAAAATCTTACCCTTGTAAACTATCTCGCTGCCGTTCTTTACCTCTAATGTATAGAAGTTACCCTCTTTCAAATTAAGTACCTCTTCGATAACTAAATAATATCTATCTACTGTTGGCGTAATTGCGTAAGTCTCTGAAACGTCCGTAAGCTCATTTAAAATTACCATGCTGTCCGCGACTAATTCACGAGGCACTATTTTAAAAGTTTGAGCTGTTCCTGTCTCTTCTAGTATTATCATATCTTATATACGTTAAAAGCTCATTTTGTTTCAAATAAAAAAAGGGCAACCCGAAAGCTGCCCCTAATAAACAATTAAACTATGAAAAATTAAGGCGTAGGCGTAACCGTTGTGCCGTCTCCTAACTGAACATTCATTCCTAAATCTGCTAAAGTTTGGTCTGAGCTTGCATTCATAAACAAAGGAGGTAGTTTCTCCATTGCTTGAAAAGTCAAGTTATAACCGCTCATGTCTCCAAAAGCAGCACCTGTAACTATAGAACCTCCGTTAACGTCTGCTCCATGCTCATAACCTACTAAAAAGAAGTTATTGTTATTGTCTCTTACGATAACTTTAGGTCGTCCGTATGCTAAAAGCTTTACCTCTTTGTGCGTTGCTAGGTCTTGCTTCTTTAACATCAAGCTCAAAACTTGGTCGAAGAAAGTAGTACCGTTTTCACGAGAAGAGTTAATAGCACTCTCTAGGCTAGACGTTCCTTTAATCTCGTATTTGTATGCTGTAGGTGTTCCCCCTACTGCTGTAACTTGGCTATCTACGTCAAGGGTAACTTGGTCTGCTGGTATATCATCATAATTAATGAAGTATACCGCGTCTAAACCTCCTACCGTATCTTTACATGGCTCAAGTCTTCCAGCTGTAATATCACATGCCATATCTTAAGTATTATAAAAAAGGGCGGGCGTATACCCACCCCTTTAAAAGTTAGTAATTCAATTATTAGTTAACAGCGTTAACGATTCCGTAAGTAACTACGTCAGCAGCAAAAGCATAGTTTACAGCAGCCGTAAAACGCATAATTACGCGACAATTCTGCGAACCGTCCAAATCTGCCATATCTAAAACTTTAACTTCTTGATGGTCTGAAAGCAAACCAGTACCGAAGTACAAGTTGTCAATAGTTGAAAGGATAGCAGTGTCAGAAGACATACCAGGACACATTACAACAGGGATACCGTCGAAGTACAAAGCTCCTCCTGTAGTGTACCACATATTACCTTTACCTTCGAAACCGTTAGAACCAAGACCAGCAGCACCGTACCCACCTAACGCACGTACATACGCTTTAAAGATGTTGTTAGATACATACAATCTCAAGTCTTCACGTCCGTAAAGAGTGTCAGGCATAGCGTCGATAACTTTACCTAATTCAGTAACTACGTTTGTAGAATCTACTGTAGTTCCTGTTACCTCTTGAGCAGCTGGCAATTCAGGGTCAAGTGCTAACAAAGTTTCAAAACCGTCGAACTGTCCTGAGAAACCTCCACCGCCAGGTATAGGAGCTACTCCTTGCCAAATAGACAATTCGTTACGTGCAGAAGATTTCTCAGCTACGTGAGCAATTAAGAAATCAGAGAATTTTGGTGGCAAAGTCTGTCCAAGACCATATCCCATTGATTGTGCCTCCCAGTCGTTCACGAAATCATACTTACATAGTTGTAGGTTTACTTGCAATTCAGCAGGAGTAAGTACTTTCTCCGTTAGAGTCATTGCAGATGTGCTTGCATCAAAATCGCAGTCCGCAGAACGAACTAGATCAGTAAAAGCACCTACTTTCATAGCTGCCTTGTACTTTACGTTAGGCAGAATAGTAATAGTACCTTGGTCTAAGGTATCAGCAGATAAAAGTGCAGCAGCTAAATACTTGCCAGCAAATTCGCCTGCGTATGAACTAGTAATAGTTGGATTTGGCATTTTATTTTATTTTAGTTGTTTGTTATTTTTGACATTACTCTGTCAAGGGTTGATTTACTTCTATTTTGTGCAAATAGGTGTGTTGGTTTTTTAGACACCTCTGCTTCTGGACTGTGAGATAATGGCTCCACAGCAGGCTCTTGATTTGATAGTTCAGTTGGAACTTCCAATTCTTCTTCCTTTTGTGCAGTAAGCTCTTCAATCATACCTTTTACTTCAGCCATAGCTTTAGCAAGGTCTTCTTTAGTAACGTACATATCCATTTTATCTTCTTCTTCCATCACTTCTTCAGTTTCTTCTAGCTCTTCAGTCATTTCAACTTCTTCAGTTTCTTTAACTTCTTCAGCAGCATCAACTTGGATGTCTTTGGCTTCCTCAGACAATTCTACTTGGTCCTCAACTACAGGAGTTTG
>WLWH01001943.1_pt1 | contig 12478 bp, 16 predicted proteins | sample 6712741 | NCBI WGS metagenome assembly WLWH01 (sample SAMN12718694, study PRJNA515312) | sponge metagenome | isolation source: marine sponge | host: Mycale hentscheli | place: New Zealand: South Island, Marlborough, Capsize Point | collected 2003-05-01 | reverse complement strand
TCTGATTGTGATAGCAATCGCTCCAACACACTCTCAACATCCTCGCCCACATAACCTGCTTCAGTAATAGTAGTGGCATCTGCAATAGCAAAGGGAGCGTCTAATATTTTGGCTAAACTTTTAGCAATGTGCGTCTTGCCAGATCCTGTGGGACCACAGATTAAGATGTTTGACTTGTCTAACACCATGTCAGGATTATCATCTAAGATACGCAGACGTTTGAAATGGTTGTATGCGCTCACACTTAGCATCTGTTTGACTTCGTCATGACCCACAACAAAATCACACAAAGAGTCGTATATCTCTTTGGGAGTCATGTCTTCTAAATCGTAAGACTCGGTTTCGGCTACTTCCTTTTCAGCACTTATGATGTTGTAACTGATAGAAATACATTCATCGCAGATGTAGACATTGGGTCCTGCGATTAATTTTTTTACTGAATTTCTTGCCTTACCACAAAAGTTACAACTAAGAGCTTGGGGTTCAGTTTGTTCTTCTGACACTAATCACCTCGTATTATTTTATTTAGTAGTGTATCTTTTGTTAGGCGCAGGTTTCGGTTCGTCTGCTGTGGGGAGTGGAACAGCCCAAAAGCCTGAAGCTCTGGCTTCTGAATCTGATGTTTCTATGAGTCTCTGATATATCTCTGCCTCTGATAGGTCTTCTTTATTCATGTCGCTCAGGGCCATGAGACGAGCCGCTTCCTGTAGTTCGTCATCGTCTCTGACTGGTGCAGGCGCCTGAACTTGCTCCAGTTTGTTCAGAGCATCGTCCAGTGCCAGTAATGTCTGTTTGTAACGGGCGTTTAGATCATCAAGCGCCTGCTGGATTTGCTCCTGCGTTGCCATCCATTCTGCCCTTTAGTCTGTCCTCCAATGCTTGTATCTCTGGAGGGGTTGTGAGATCCACATCAATAGTAGCCTGTACTTCAACTACCTTTTCCACTTCTACTTCTGTGGGTTTCTCGTCTAACTGATCCATAGCGTCCAAGAGTAAGCCCAGGGTGCGAGCGTATTTTACTCTGAGTTCGTCGTATGCTGTTTTAAGTTCTTGTATATTAGCCATTTTTGTTTAGCCTCTCTTCAATTCGTTTTTCAAGTTGTTCGATGAGACTGTCTGATCCGATGTCGACTTCTTCAGACTTTGTAACCTCCACCACTCTTTCTGGACCAGCAACTTCAACGATTCGTTCGGGACCTTCGACCTCAACAATTCTGTCAACTGATCCTGACTCAAGTCTTGTATTTGCTTCTGATACTCTGCCTTCAAGGTCGCTGGCTCGTGTAGCGAGTTCACTGTTTTGCCTTTCAAGATCAGATATCCGTGCCACATCTGTGTCTGCTCGTCTGTCATGGAGTGTATCTGTCGATTCCTGGACAGTCTCATTAGTCGGTTTATCGGTGATCGCATCCTTATCCCCTGGAGTTGGTCCTGCACTTTCTAAATTGATTCCGTATCTGAGCAAGGTTTGGTTAGCGGCTATCACTAGCATAACGGCCAAGGGATCAAATACAAACACCAATAATAGTATAAACAATCTAACTGATTTGTCAAGTAGTTCCTGTGATTGGTCGCCATACACCAATTCTGCGACATATTTTATGGGACCTACTTCTTGCTCAAGCACTCGAACTTCTCGTTCTGCTTCAAATTTTTCTGCGTTGAGTTCTGCGATAACTTCATATGCCTCGTCTATCTGATCATTTAGTTCTTCAACTTTGGCAAAGTTATCTTCTGAGCTCTGTGTAGCACTATCTCTGAGTCTGTTGATCTCTGCATTAGCGGCGTTTACTGTTTCCTGCGCCTGTGCACGGTAGCGATCAATGTTAGATTGTAGTCCGGAGATTTCGGAATTTGCGATCTGTCTGAGTTCGTTTTTCTTAGTATCTGCTCTATCTCTGAGATCTTGTTGCTGTAGTGCTATCTCTGCTCTTTCTGCTCTTTGTGATTCTCTGACTTCAGCACCCAGGGCTACGTTATCCACAGTCTCAGTTTGTGTGCCTGAGAATATGCCGCCTGTGCTGGTCTCTGATGTTGTGGTGCCTTGTGAGGTATAACCCTCTACTATGGCATCCAGTGCGGCTAGTCTGTCACCGCCTGCTTGTAAATCTGATTGTAACTGAGTATCTACACCATCCAGATCAATCTGTAGTTGCGATCTAACACTGCCAATCTGTCCCTGGTTGTACTCAATGTCGCCCTGTACACGTTCCCAGGCACCATCACGAATAGTCTCTTGTTGTGATATACTCTGTGAGGTATCTGGTCCTGTGCCTGAGTTAATGCCTGCTATGCGCTCCTCAGTAAGGGCTATAAAGTCTCGTTGTCTTTGTATCTTGCCATCCACTCTGTCCACAATAGCAATAGCATCTCCACTCACAGCGGCCTGATCCAGGTGTGCTTTTGATAGGTAGCCAAAGATGCCCATGCTGGTAATCAGCATGAGCGCGAGAACGGCGACAGTAAGGTAGGACTTCATCCAGATGCTGGTCTCATGCCAGTATCTGTAGAGCCAGCTCGCAGTAAGTAATTTACCTACTTCAAGGCTACCTGCCATAATTGCGATAGCAAATGCGCTGGCTGAAAATATTGCCATGAGTCCAGCAATACTGAACCAGGCGGCAACACCTGCTATTGTCAATGCCGTTAGGAGTGTAACGATCCCAAAGAACATACCAGTATTTATCGCAGATTCACTGCATCAACTTTCGTAATATGCCATGTTGGCAGGAGTCTCACGAACCTCTACCTTACGACAGCGTACTCGACCGCCTGGATAGTTGTCAGGCAACCAGATCTCATTGATGTAATCATGTAAAAATTTACTTAATGCTTCACAGCCTGTGGCTTCCACTACTACCATCTTAGCGAGCGCCATGTTGTGCAGATTCTCAAACACTTCAAAGTGTGGATCATCTTCAGCAACCAGCATGGTGTGATCGAATGTTTCTTTTAAAAACTCTTTGAGTGGTCGTAAACTACCAAAGTCTACTACCCAGTTGCGTGAGTCTAAATCTTCAGACTCAAACTCCAGATAAAATCCCAGAGCGTATCCATGCAGAGCGCAACAACCTGGAACTTCGTCCCTGCTGTATAACTCTTCTTTGCCTTTACCACTTTTGCGATCAGCCCGCCATTGTCTGTAGCATACCGCGAATCCTTCTTCAGGACCGTAAGTTTTAGTGCTGATATATTTTCCCATATGGGTGTGCCTCTTGTTGTTATTGGTTTATGGATTATAGCACAGTATTTAGGTGTTTGTCAAATATTTTTATCAAGATTTCGTTCCAGATATACTTTCCTGATATGATCGGCAATTAATTTATGACCTCCACGACTGGGATGGCACTTTAGCCACATTGGGGTGTCCAGCTCGTTGAGTACTTGGGGGAATCTTTCAATTATTTGCTCAGGTTTGAGGTTTAAATATTCATAAGTCTCTGTGGGATCGGCTAAATCCTCAGGGGTAATGGGAAAATATAAAAAATTAAGGCCCAGTGATTCACATAACAAACCTATATGATTTACACTCTGATAGTTGTAATATGGAAACATCCTTGTGATTGCATCAACTATGATAGAGTTTGAGGGATTGTTCAGGAAGGTACGCCAAGTTGACCATGGTCCAGGTTTTTGTGAACTACTATTCCAGTAATTTTGATCCATGAAGTCCATAGTTTCACCTGTAAAGTTATCCACAAAGAAACCTCGGAATTTGGAGTTAGAGTTTAGGAAAACTGTACTACCTTTGGGAACATGATTAGTTTTCAAGTAAGATTGAAAATAATACAAGTGTCTGAGATGGCATGTTCCACCCACAGCTAAATTCACATAATCTTGTGATAAACTTTCACTTAGTAAGTGCGGATACGCATGATCTGGTCTACATTCAGGATCGATTGCCCATGGATAGTAAACTTTTTCTCTGAGATGTTGTGGTATATGATCTGAATTCTGATCAATTTCTTCAGCGAGCTCGTAACCCAAGGGTTGACTGTCACCTAAAAATATAAACATACTAGTTACTCTGAATTCTCCATTTTTTGAACTACAAACTGATGATGATCAGGCAATTTGAATAAGTTATTACAATGTTCTCTGTCATAAAACTCAGGCAGATCTGATTGTCTATGCATAAACAAACGCATAAGATCAAACATGGTGTCCCAGGGATATATTGTATTATTTTTTTCCCTGTATGGTAATCCTTTGAAGATGCCTTCTATGTTGAGTTTTAACCACATATCATTTATAACCATCAACACTCTTTTCTGGGCTTCTTTCTGTCTGGCTTCAGGGGCATAGCTATCCATATCTAAACAACTATTGTAAAGAAGCTTATCATTGTTCAACCAGTCAAACACTGTGTATGAAGGTGTCAAATGCTGAATACCGTGTATATTAGGATTAGTATGACCAGAACATATCTGTATCCATGCCGCAAAACGATTGGCTCTTAAGTTAGTTTTGTCATAATTTACTCCGGTGTCTTGACTTCTATATCCTAGATTTTCTATGAAGCCACTAAAAGTATTCTCGTTTTCTCTGGGTTTTAGATGCGCCAATAAGTTATTGCTTTCCAAAATCAATGGTTTACATGGAATACCCAATGACTCCAGGAACATTGCGCTGACATGAGTGCCCCAAGACATATGACTATCTCCACAATTATAATTTAATACACCATAATCATTTAGATCTACTTGTGCATTCTTGTATACGATCAGACTCATTGCATTAGCAAAAATTTCCTGATTTATCATCGGATCTAAAGAATTATTCTCTTCAAAACGTAGAGGGGGAACCACAATCTCCATTGCAGATGATAATCTTAAATAGGGTTCCTTGATTGCACAGAAAAATTTAAATTTCTGTTCATGAAGGCTCTGAATTTTTTCCAGGCCCATTCCTGACAATGTGTCCTTGGGTACTTCCCATCCTTGTTCTTCAGTCAAATGTCTGTCACACCATGAACTTCCAGTTCTCAGAGTGGTCAACAATACTAATTTTTTACTAGGATTTATATATACAAGCGTATGAGTGTTAAAAAGCATCTAAACCAGCCTCTTGGAGTGAAATGTCCATGAGATTGGCTTCTATGAGTTTGCGTCTGTTAGCCATGTGCTCTTCCTGAACATCTTCTTTATTCTGTCCATGATAACGCACGGCGTGTCCGATGTCAACCATGATGTCACCCATGTAACACCATCGGTCGTTCTTACTGTCATATACTCTGAACTTACCAAGTATTCTACCGAACTTGCCCTTGGCTTCATCGCCAGCCTTCTCTGTAACCAGGGTCTGCTTGCTACCCTTGGGCAACATTTCCTGTACAAACTTTTTAGCGGCTAGCCCAAACTTCTTTTCGATCTTGTCACGAGTGCGACTTTCTGGAGTGTCTATGCCATGTATACGAACACGCTCACCTCTGACCCAGAGGCCGAAACCCAGATCAATGTCTACATCAACGGTGTCACCGTCAACTACTCTGGATATGGTGCAATTGTATTCGTACATAATGCTATCCTTTCTGTGGAGTTATGTGCATATTTATCTATAAATATCTATATGAGACACACACTATTATTACTATCAGCCTTTCTGGTAGCACCTTTAGCTACCAGTGAGCCACATGATATCTGTATTATATCAGACAATCCTGATCCTGCTTGCTTTGTTTTAGATACACCTTTACCCAAGGATGACATCATCGCACTGGTTGAATATCCCAATGGCGATTATGATCTCAGTATCGCTGGCGTACTTCTCGACTTTGATTGCAAAGACACTGACGGAGACGGTTTTGATGAGGAGTGTCTGATGTCAGTAGAGGCGGCAGAGTCACCATATCATGCTTATGGCGTTGTGCTAAGTGCCCAATGTGTTCGCACCACATTATTAACTACAAAAGCTGACGGCGAAGGTGGCACATATACCAACAGTCAGATGAATAGTATTATGTGTGGATATGTAGCGCCTGACGATGATCCCTGCTACAATGGCACATGGTATGTGGGGCAAGGCAATCCAGAGTGTGAAGATGTTATTGATATAGAGTACAGACTGTTCTGCACTAGCGCAGAGGACGAGGGTGTATACGGTCTGGCTACCAGGACTGCCTGCCCCTAGATAAGGAAATTATAATATGTATATGACTGAGCATCAGGCAAGCAATACATTATATTGTGTGCATGGCAGGCATGGTTCGCAAACCATAAGAAAATTATCACAATCTACGCCTGGTTTCGTAGAAATTGAAAATTGCAAAATAGAAGATTCTGTTGTGATGTCTGATCACTACTTAGGAAAAATTCGCACTATAACTCGCGATCCCTGGGAAAAGTTTCAGTCAGGTTTGGGTTGGTATATAGAACGTCTAACAGATCACAATTGTAAGAAATCTCATGGTATCATACTGAAGCATATAATCCGCAGTATAGTGGGATCTACTATCAATTCCACTAGAGAAAAATCTAGATCAGAAATATTTTTAGAGAATTCTTTCATGTCACCTATGTTAGATATACAACGTAGAGACCACTTTGATTATACTCTGCATGAGTCACATTTGTGCTTTACTAATCTTAGTATGGTATTTTTGGTAGCTCTGGGTCTGGATGTTGAGGTAATTGATATTACAAATATCCATACAATATATCCTGATTTTGGATTTACTGCTCCGAATACAAATGTTCAGGGAAAATATGTCATGGACGACTCAAAGGAAAAATACTATTCGAACATCACAGAAATCTATTTGGATACTTTGGATGAACTCATGAATGATACTTGGTTTAGTGGTTATTATCAGGCAAGCAGTCAAGAATTTAAGGAGCTAATGTCCTGGGAGTACAGAGCTTATAATGCACTAAATTCGGACAACATGGTGGAAGAATGTAGGAACTTCCTACTAGATTTGCTAAAAGGCATGTTAGATAAAAATTCAAAGATCGAGATATCTTATCTAATACAATGTAGGAACGCTGGCAGTTTAACGGCTAAAATTCTTTATCGGATTCCCTACAAGTCAGAATTGTATCCAGTAGTGTGTCTTTTTTCACACTTAATGGATCGTTTTACACCAGGAACTTGGCAAGACTATTTGCAGGATTGTGAAAAGTTGATTAGTAAACCATACTCATAAACACATGATTACCATGTTGGGCTGTCATAGCATATTGCTGGGCCCAACTGGGATCTGCTTTGTCAGGATTGTAGTAATGAGTAGCGCCTTTAGTGATGTCAGTGTGCATACCCATCATGACTTCCAGTGCCAAGTCTAAACTGTTAGCCCAGGCACGATCTTCGTATATAGTATCAGCCTTGCCGTCACAGTACCAGGAAAACTGACACTTGTGTCGCTTGGGCATACGATTGCCTTTCCAGTTTGTGTAATGGATGCCTTGCTGTACTACACCACAGATGGTGTCAGGATAGCGACGATGGTTGACCCGGTTCATAGTAACGTTAGCCACAGCCAGTCTGCCAATCTCTGATTCACCTCTGGCTTCATGATAGATGTTCAGAGCCATACAGTTTAGCTCACTGGGATCAACTGCCACAGGCTCTACCGGAGGAGGTAGTTCAATGTTCTCAACTTTGGGCTCAGGATTGAACACCTGACCGTTAATAACAATCACCAAGTCCTGAGTATCAGGTGCATGGGTGTGCTCGCTCATAGTGGTGACAATAAACACCAATGCCGCCACGCTCAATAATGCCTTCATAATATACTCCACGGTCTCTCTCCTTACCTGTGTGTACTACTTAGACGAGTTGGATGTCTGAAACAGCCTCAGTGTACGATTTAGCAATCTCAGCCTGTGTGGGCCCAGATGCTAGGATCTGTTGATTATTTAGCATAAAACTATCTGCGTCTGAGGTCATAATCCAGGGTGCAAATCCCATGCCGCCCTGAGGACCAGGCACCAAGCTCACTGGCTTGCGTACACTGTATCCAGCGTCTGTGATTTCCTTAACAGTGCAGATGATCTCTTCACCGTTCTGGAGTTTAAATGTTGCCACGTCGTTTACTGCTATGGGCTTTGTAAGTAACATAAGATATCCTTATTTGTCGTACTATGATAGCACGTTTTTGTGATCTGTCAAGCCTTTTGGCTCGTTTTGGCCGTATTTTTTAGCTTTTTTTGATACAGAATGTAAATATTAGCATGAACAGTTGATGTTCGGACTAACAAATGTCAACCGTTTGCGTCACTCTTGGGATACGCTATTTTAGTCGATGAGACTGTAACTACGCTGTTCATACCACTAATAGTAATAGGCGCCTACTTACTTTAGTACCAAGCTCGAGGGCATCCCTGCCTGATCTTTCTGAATTTCTATATCTGTGAATTCAAACTCTTGACCTGTAAGTTTTCTCCACATCAGCCATTGTGTGATTAAAGTATTTGCCGCACCACGAGTGCCATGCAAATGCATGACCTTTGCGTCCTTGTGACTACATCCGTTCCAGGTATCAAAGTGTGACCAGGCCTGATCGTTGTCTAAATGCTGATAAGGCAGGCTCATTACCTGATAGTTCATAGTGGGATCAATCCAGTGAGTGTGGTCTGGATTTTGTGTGTACATCATATGATTGAAGATCAGTTGCTCAGTGCCCCAGATTCCATAATCCCAGTCATTGGCATATTCCCAGCCTAGGTCCCAACTTGATGATTGCATGGTGCTGGGATAGTATCTGCACCCTGCATTTAGGTAATGCTCAAAGTCTAAGCCATATTTGTTCTTGTGTCTGTCATCACCTGACAGTCGTTTTGGATCAGTATAATTAAACATCTGGAAGTCTGGATACTTGCCAAATACTTCCAGTGGAGCAGTTACCAGTGTATCGTTATCCAAATAAAGAATGTTGTTAGGACCGTCATCGTTCCAGAGATCATAAACTGCTTGGAAGTTTTTATGAAAGATCTCCTGATAACTATCCACATCACCTTCTATGATATGTACATCAAAATCTTCAGCAATAAAGTGTTTAGCACTATGGGCAACGATTTCTGCCATGGCTTCATACAATTTGAATGTTTGTAGGTTGCTTAAATCTTTGTTGTACTCTTTGCTAGCGTCATCCTTGAGACGTCTAACTGTCATGCATAAAATATTTTTCATGTTACACCTGTGTGTTTCTAAATATTAGGCCTCTGTTTTTCACAAAGGCACTTCTGTGACGATTTACATTCATGGTACTAACCTGTCTTAATTCTGATGTTAGATCTGGATCATACTCTAATCCATACTCAGCAAACTTTTCGTACCAGTATGGTTCCTTCTGACAGTTTACATGATGATGACCAGGCCATCCTGGTGGAGCATAGGTTACTATCATGATCTTACAAGCCTGGAAACATGGCATGTAGTTGGGCATGTACTTTTCGTATACATGCTCCAAAAACTCTACGCTCCATCCTAGGTCGTACTTAGGCAGATCTGGTACTGGGCCGGTAGTAAAATCATGTAATACAAACTTAGAGTCGTCATATCTCTTGAGCGTGTGATCTCCATCTACCCCCTTAGCATCTAGTCCAGTCTCGTTGGCAAGTTGTACCATGCCCCCTGGACCGCATCCGATATCAAGCATAGTCTTTACATCAAATTTTTCAATGGACCAGTTTAAAGCGCCATGATCTAGGTGCGTAATGTTGGCGTGTCCACCCAGATGTTTTGCTAGTTTAGCCATTATGTGTTCTCCGTGAATTTCTTTAGTATGTGCTTAAATGGTTCGCCTGTGCCTAATTCTGAAACGTGCCATTGTGTGTATCCCATCTTTGTGCCCCAGGCTGTTCTGTCTGGGCGTTGCAAGTCTGTAAATCCTTGCGTACAAACATCCCATGCCATGGTGCCTGAGTCATGACAGATAGCAGGTACGCCGTTCATGATAGCATCCACACTAGTGTTGCTGTTGAACATACATACTGCTTCTGATGCCAGGATGTCTTCCATGACATCTTGGGTGTCGCTGACTTCAGCATCCTTGGGTACAAATTTGCTGTTACTAAGTGGATGCTTTCTCCATCTCACTGGCAAACCATACTTGTCTTGTATTTCATAGACCCATCTCTGGTATATGGGTTCCATGTCTAATCCCTGTAGATTTTGATCCCCAGGAACTTGTCCTGCTAGTAATATATACTTACCCGTGCCTGGCTCTTTCCAGTCAGACATCTGGCTTACAAAGTGTTCTTCCCAACGATCAGAGGCTACATTATCGTTGCAAAATTCGCCATAGTTGTTAAGCCCATTCCAACTTAGCGATACCCAGTCATATCTGTCAGCAAAGTATCCCAACTCGCCCACCAGATAGTTTTCATGTAAATGCTGGTAGCCGTCATTGAATCCCCAGCTCATGATTAAGTCAAATTCGTTGACATCCTCCAGAGGACTCCAGGTTTCTGTCAGGGGATCGTATTTGTTGATGGGAGATCTACCAGGCCAGCCAAACAGCAATGTGCTATCGTGTCCAGCACGAACAATGCCATTGTGCGCTTGTAATTGTAATTGATGAGTATCTCTCATATGGAACCTGCCTGAATCCCATATGGTGCCTACACCAATTTTTAGTTTGCGGCTCATCTTATGTGGCTCTTAGTGAGACTATCTTTGTTTTTAGCTTTAGCTAATACAGCCTTGCTATTATAGCGAATTTCTCCCCACAGCCATTGTTGTAATCCATCTATGGCAGATAGATCGTCGCCTATCATTTGATCAAATGTTATGGTATGTGTGTTGGGTAACTTCTTCCAGTTAGTGAGATTATCGAAATACTTTTTGTTCATCTTGGGATTTTTAGCAGGACGCTTTGTGTTATTAGCAAACCTATCCCAAGATGTTTTAGCTTCTGCAAAGGGTCTTTCTAGAAATATAATCTTGTAATCTTTAACTGTGTTGTCAATCTGTTTGTTACGCTGAACGTGTGTCATGCCAAACGATCCAGGGCCTATCAGTTTTATGGAGTTCTTGGGTTGTGATTTGTGTGTAAATTTCTGTGGGTTGTCACGGTTGGCTTGCATGTTGTTGGGATCGTATTTCTCATGCTTGCCTTCTGATATGTGTATGTAGGTATGCTCGAAACCCAACTCTTCCAGAATGTTACCACACAGATAAGTTCCTGCTTTGGGTTGGCTTACTACCAATATCTTATGTTCGTCAGTCATTAAAAATAGACTCTACGTCATACTCAGGAAAGTTTAGGTTTTTGTTTAACCATTTATACTGTCTGTTGTAAGGTTTCCAATCATTAATTTTGCGAAAGTAATCCTCATAACACACGACTTCGAACTGTGGTAATTCCTTGTAAAGTTTTCGTATGATTTCCCAGTTTTGTTTTAGATCTCTGGCCTTGATGTTTACTGTACTCTGGTTAGCGTTAATGCTGTGCCTTACAGTTTCTCCATACTCACCGTTAATACCGCTAAGTTTTCTATTAGGGTCTTTGATAAATCCGTTGTTGCCATAGTCACCAATCTGATTCATACCAACCCAACTTCTGACTTGTGCTTGGAAGTCTCTGCGATAAAGATAGTAAGTTTTATCTGCGGCGAGCATCATTTCCTTTAACATATCATAATTGGTTTGATTAGGGAAAATTTTAAATGCACCATGCGCTCCTTGTCTTACTTGCTCCAGTTTAACTCCATGGGGTGCATTGCGGACAGCGTTGCCTATGGGAAAAGGTTTTCCTTTGTTGAATATTTCACCGCAATAGGGCACTCCATGCTTTTCAGCAAGTTGCATAGTAAAAGTGGAAGTACCGCAACGGTAATTCGATATCACACAGAAGGACTTCATGGTAGTGATATTTACACTACGCCGCTAATGCCTGAGCGTAAAGCTGGTCTGTGGCTAAGTTCTTGTGCTTGGCCTCGCACTGTATGTCAAAGTCGGACCAGAAGCTCAGGGCCCATGCGTTAGTGTCAGGATTGGGATACATGTCTGAGTGCGCACGAAGTTTGGCCTTCTTGGCACCTGTCTCTAGTAGTTCACCAATGTCATGTAAGCCAGTGTGGTTGATGTTATCCTTGTGTATGTCTGACATCTGTAGGCCATGGTCACGGCTGTAGGAGTAGTGTAGGGCTGGCCGCACACCACGCCAGGAGTCTATGACACGCTTGACTCTGTCATCGTTAGGGCTGATGTATTCTTCGTCACGTATCCAGTGATGGTGTAAGTCAAGCACAAGCGGTACATGGTCTGCTAGCATAAGGCTAGCGTCAAGTCCGTGCTTGGTCTCGTCGTTCTCGATAGTGATGGTGTTTCGTGCTTCGGGGCTCAGACGTGGCATGATATCAATAATACCCTGATAGCCACGCTTGCCTGAGATGTGTACGTTACACTTGAAGTCCTGGAATGTCTGACCGAAGCCCATCCAGCGTATCATGTCTACATGATACTCGAACTCATCAATGCTACGCTCTACAATGTCGTCATCAGCACTAGCAAGAACGGTAAACTGCCCGGGATG
>WLWH01001939.1_pt1:10000-12502 | contig 12502 bp, 9 predicted proteins | sample 6712741 | NCBI WGS metagenome assembly WLWH01 (sample SAMN12718694, study PRJNA515312) | sponge metagenome | isolation source: marine sponge | host: Mycale hentscheli | place: New Zealand: South Island, Marlborough, Capsize Point | collected 2003-05-01 | reverse complement strand
CAGATTTTCGAGTTTCATCCTCGCAGTCAAACACCAAAATGAAAAAAGTGGAACCTCAAATATGCGCCATGAATCAAATTGTCGCACCTAATGGCAGCAGAAATAGGGTAGCTGAGTAGTTACGATTTTGCTGGGTGGTGCTCTGGGCGATCGCTTTGGGTTGAAAACGACTTTCTCCTTTGGCATCGGCATTTTCACCATCGCCTCTCTTGCCTGTGCCGTGTCCTGGGATGTCGAAAGCCTGATTGCTTTTCGTGCTCTGCAAGGATTGGGCGCCGCCATCATGATACCTGGCAGCATGGCAATCATTTCGATCAATACGCCGCGAGCCGAGCGGGGCAGGGCGTTGGGCATCTGGGTCGCCGCATCCTCCATTGCGACATCGCTGGGGCCGCTTTTGGGCGGCGTCCTGTTGACTTATGGTGGCGATTTTGGTTGGCGTTGGATTTTTGCCATCAACCTGCCATTTGGCGCGCTCGCATTGATCATTTTAAAAAACTTCGTCCCCCGCGATAATCCAAAGAACAGCGGAGGGCTTGGCTCAATCGATTGGACCGGAGCGGTGTTGTTGACTGTGTCGCTGGCCCTGATTGCCGCTGGACTGACCTATCTGGGCGAATTGGATGGTGGATCCTGGGGGATCGCACTATTGCTGTCAGGACTGGCGCTGGCGGGGGTGGCGATTGTTTGGGAATTGAAGCATCGTGACCCGCTTGTGAATATGAGATTGTTTGCCAATTCAGGTTTTGCAGGCGGAAACCTGCTTACCTTCCTGGCCTGGTCCGGGGTTGGCGGGATCATATTTTTCTTGCCGATGTTGTTGATTGTCGCCTGGAAATTGCCGCCAACATATGCGGGAGCGATGTTTTTGCCGTTCAGCATAATGATCGCCTCCCTGTCACCCATTGCCGGGCGGTTGGTTGACCGATTGGGTACCCGGAAATTTTTGACCATCGGTCCCGCCATCATTGGCATTGCTTTTTTGGTGATGGCCTGGGCAATTGTTCGACAGGATTATTGGTCGGGCATTCTTCCCGCGACCATGCTGGTGGGAATCGGTTTGGGCCTGTCCGCGTCACCACTATCCACGGCGATTATGAACGCGGTTGATGATGACAATTCAGGGGCCGCCTCCGGCATCAACAATATGATCGCACGCATGGCCAATCTGTTCGGCGTTGCCGGCCTCGGTGCCTTCGTCGCCTTCGTCTACTCAAAAGTTATCCAGGGCAGCGATCTGGATACTGATATCGCCCGTCTCATGGTCGATTCCGGATTTGGCGAACGTCTTACCGGAGCGCTCTATCAGGTGCGAACCGAGCAGCTGCAGATGGTGGCGATGAACCACGCAATTGTGGCCCTGTGTCTGGTTCTGGCGGCAATGTGCTTTGTTGCATCTATTATTGGTTGGTGGACACAGCCCAGTGTGAAGACAAATTAGTGGGTCGTGACCCTAAGCAAAACGGCTCTAATTCAAAGAGGCAATTGTCTGCTCTTCGCCGCGTCCCTTGGCAACCAGTGCATCAATGCGATCTCGTTCCGTTTTAAACGCAACAAGTGTCGAGCCGGACAGCACCCGACCCTTTGGCAATCGAATCTTCATCGGATTGACCTTGCGGCCGTTGACGATCACTTCGTAATGCAAATGCGGTCCGGTCGAATAGCCAGTTGAGCCAACCTGTCCAATGATCTGACCCTGGCGCACCCGGGCACCAGCGCGTATTCCCTTGGCGAAGCGGTGTTGATGATTGTAGGAGGTTTTGTAACCATTGGCATGACGGATTATCGTTTGTCGGCCATAGCCGGAAGCCCATTTGGCACTTTGAACCACACCGTCGCCTGCAGCGATGATGGCAGTGCCGCGGGGTGCCGCGTAATCGACACCCTGATGCATTTTGACCACCCGCGATATCGGGTGGCGACGCGGACCGAAGCCACCGTTGAACCGACCATTGGGAACCGGTTTGCGCAACAGGAATTTTTTGGCGCTTTTGCCGTCCTTATCGTAATAGTCGACGCGCCCCTCTTTGCCGGACCGGAACCGGTAATATTTGCGCTTTTTTCCTGTCAGGGTCAGGCCAATATACAAGATTTCTGATTTTTCGCTGGCCTCTTCCAATCCCTCTTCCATAGAAAAGAAGACTTCCAAACCATCATCCGGTTTGATGACTTTACGAAAATCCACGTCGAAGGCCACGGTCCGGACGATCCGTCGCGCCTGTTTGACGCTCAGTCCCTGCGACATCGCCGCCCGATACAGACCGTCATAGACATTTGGCAGATTAGAGCTCGTCACGCGGGCAATTTCCGGTTCGGCATCGTCTTGGTCGAGTTCTTCGATTGCCGGAATTGGTGCAGGGGTGGTGGCCCAGACCACGTCACCTCCATCGTTGAGTGCAACCGAACTTAAATGATTGCCAGACCGGTAGACGCTGATGCGGCGGGCCTCGCGGCGAATGACCCCTTCCGGGTTTCCGGCAAGTTGCTCAAACGCAACGCGCA
>WLWH01001939.1_pt1:0-5000 | contig 12502 bp, 9 predicted proteins | sample 6712741 | NCBI WGS metagenome assembly WLWH01 (sample SAMN12718694, study PRJNA515312) | sponge metagenome | isolation source: marine sponge | host: Mycale hentscheli | place: New Zealand: South Island, Marlborough, Capsize Point | collected 2003-05-01 | reverse complement strand
CATGCACTGGAGGACCGAACCCACGCATGTTGCAATATGCGGGGATGACCTGTGGATAGGGGTGAAAGGCCAATCAAACTCGGAAATAGCTGGCTCTCCGCGAAATCTATTTAGGTAGAGCGTCGACCGAATACCCTCGGGGGTAAAGCACTGGATGGGCTATGGGGGCTTACCGCCTTACTGATCCTAACCAAACTCTGAATACCGAGGAGTACTAGTCGGCAGACACACTACGGGTGCTAACGTCCGTAGTGGAGAGGGAAACAACCCTGACCGCCAATTAAGGTCCCCAAGTTATGGCTAAGTGGGAAAGGAAGTGAAGATCCCAAAACAACCAGGATGTTGGCTTAGAAGCAGCCATCATTTAAAGAAAGCGTAACAGCTCACTGGTCTAAATAAGGGTCTTTGCGCCGAAAATGTATCGGGTCTAAAGCCATACACCGAAATTGCGGGTGCACGTAAGTGCGCGGTAGCGGAGCGTTGTGTAAGTCTGTGAAGGGATATCCGCGAGGAATCCTGGAGATATCACAAGTGCGAATGTTGACATGAGTAACGATAAAGAGGGTGAGAGACCCTCTCGCCGAAAGTCCAAGGTTTCCTGCTTAAAGTTAATCTGAGCAGGGTTAGTCGGCCCCTAAGGCGAGGCAGAAATGCGTAGTCGATGGGAAACGGGTTAATATTCCCGTACCTGGTGGTAGTGACGGATCGCGTAAGTGGTTCACTCTTATTGGATTGAGTGGGCTGCCAAGTGGTTCCAGGAAATAGCTCCACCGTTAAGACCGTACCCCAAACCGACACAGGTGGACAGGTAGAGAATACTAAGGCGCTTGAGAGAACTATGCTGAAGGAACTCGGCAAATTGCATGCGTAACTTCGGGATAAGCATGACCTTATCGAACGCAAGTTTGATATGGTGACACAAAAGAGGGGGTGGCGACTGTTTATCAAAAACACAGGGCTCTGCGAAGTCGCAAGACGACGTATAGGGTCTGACGCCTGCCCGGTGCTGGAAGGTTAAAAGGAGAGGTGCAAGCCTTGAATTGAAGCCCCAGTAAACGGCGGCCGTAACTATAACGGTCCTAAGGTAGCGAAATTCCTTGTCGGGTAAGTTCCGACCTGCACGAATGGCGTAACGACTTCCCCGCTGTCTCCAGCATAGACTCAGTGAAATTGAATTCCCCGTGAAGATGCGGGGTTCCTGCGGTTAGACGGAAAGACCCCGTGCACCTTTACTACAGCTTCACACTGGCATTAGTGATGATATGTGTAGGATAGGTGGTAGGCTTTGAAGCGTGGGCGCCAGTTCATGTGGAGCCATCCTTGAAATACCACCCCTATTATTATTGATGTCTAACCGCGGCCCGTTATCCGGGTCCGGGACATTGTGTGGCGGGTAGTTTGACTGGGGCGGTCGCCTCCCAAAGAGTAACGGAGGCGCGCGATGGTTGGCTCAGTCCGGTCGGAAATCGGACGTTGAGTGCAATGGCATAAGCCAGCCTGACTGCGAGACTGACAAGTCGAGCAGAGACGAAAGTCGGTCATAGTGATCCGGTGGTCCCGCGTGGAAGGGCCATCGCTCAACGGATAAAAGGTACGCCGGGGATAACAGGCTGATGACCCCCAAGAGTCCATATCGACGGGGTTGTTTGGCACCTCGATGTCGGCTCATCGCATCCTGGGGCTGGAGCAGGTCCCAAGGGTTTGGCTGTTCGCCAATTAAAGCGGTACGTGAGCTGGGTTCAGAACGTCGTGAGACAGTTCGGTCCCTATCTGCCGTGGGTGTAGGAATATTGACAGGATCTGTCCCTAGTACGAGAGGACCGGGATGGACGTATCACTGGTGGACCTGTTGTGGCGCCAGCCGCATTGCAGGGTAGCTATATACGGAATAGATAACCGCTGAAGGCATCTAAGCGGGAAACTAACCTGAAAACGAGTATTCCCTGAGAGTCGTTGAAGGCTACAACGTTGATAGGCTGGGTGTGGAAGCACGGTAACGTGTGAAGCTTACCAGTACTAATAGCTCGATCGGCTTGATCGTTCTCATTACTTGTGACCATTTATCAGGCACCGCCTGAGAAATGTCTTTGAATAACTCACGGCAGTTTGGCCTCGCCAAACGCCTCCGTGAGGGCGGCGCATAATGCGCCGGACCGCTCTGGGCGGTCCATTTGGCAAACATCTGCTACTAAAAAATCCAGTTTCATGTTTATGCGTTTTGCCGACCTGGTGGTTATTGCGAGATGGCTGCACCCGATCCCATCCCGAACTCGGAAGTGAAACGTCTCAGCGCCGATGGTACTTTGTCTTAAGGCACGGGAGAGTAGGTCGCTGCCAGGTCTGCCAAACGCATAAAACAATCTCTACGAACAAACAAAAAACCCGCCGCTCTTGATTGAGCGGCGGGTTTTTGCGTTTGAGCGTTGGCCTAAATCATTGAACCGTCTAGAGGTTTTAATCAAATCAAAATTATTGCTTATGGCGCCGCCATTCCGACTCGAAATTGGCTGGCATTGAGTCTATGTCAGGTCCGATACCCATGCGCAGAATTATCAGGAAAGCCTTTTCAACATGACAGCCCAGCCGCAAAGCAAACCGATATTCATTGAAGTTGGCCCTGGCGAGATGATCGACAAAATCACTATTTTGGTGATCAAGTCGGAGCGCATGACCGCCCCTGACAAGCTGAAGAATGTCCGTCACGAACTTGCCGTGCTGCAACAGGCAAAAATCGACAATATCGCCCCATCCGGGGATCTCGAATCGCTTGAAGAACAGTTGAAATCGGTCAACGAAGCGCTGTGGGAAATTGAAGACGATATCCGCCAATGTGAGGCAGACAAGGATTTTAGCGAAAAATTCGTTGCCCTGGCGCGCTCCGTTTATATTGAAAATGACAAGCGAGCGGAGTTGAAGAAGCAAATCAACCTGCTGGTTGGAACGTCGATCATCGAAGAAAAGTCTTACACTCAGTTCACCTGAGAGAGATCGCTCCACGCACCTGTTTCAACACGGTTTCGACCGTCAATTTGCTCAAATCATCGGTTTCGATGGCTTCCAGTTCACGCGAAGCAATGCTCGTTGATCGGGCTGTCGTGTGGGCTCCAAACAATGCCAGGCCAGGGCGGTCAAGATGGGCTGCGATGTGGGTGGGGCCTGTGTCATTGCCGACTATGAAATCTGCCTGCTGAAGCACGCCGGCGAGGTCAAACCAGTCCAGAAATTTTCCACCGGTCAACATTGTTCCGGGAATCTGGGCGCACAGATCAATCTCATCGGGACCGGGCACCGTCACCACATCAAATCCATCGTCCAACAGGGCCTGCGCCAACTCTCCATAATAAGGCCAGCGCTTTTGCGGATGGCGCGCAGAACAGCCGGGGATCAGCGCAATGAAGGGTCTTTTGACATTGGCCTCAATCAGGATCTTGCTGACGTCATTTGCAAACCAGCTGATGTCGGGTTGCATGACATGTTCGCACTGCAAGCCGGACTGGCGCAACTGACCGGCTTTACGCTCCAGGCTTGGCATCGACTTGGGAAACTGCGATCTGGCGCTTTTGGCTTTGTCGACGAAGGACCAGACAGGTTTGGGTAACAGGTATCGGCGATAGAAGGCCGAGCGGTTTGAATTCTGCAGATCGACCACATAGTCCGGATCGAAGGCGCGCAGTTTGCGGCGTAGCTGCCACATGATGTCAAGCCGCCAACGCGGCTCGCGGGCATCAGTGATAATCTCATCAACATAAGGGCATCGCTGCCATATTTTGCTGAAACCGGATTCGCTCAACACAGCAATCATTGCAGCAGGGAAGCTTTCACGAATGTCACGCATCGCGCCCTGAGCCTGAATGATATCTCCAAATGCGCCGTGTTTGATTACCAGCACGCGCGCAACGTTTTGACGGTTTGAACCGGAACGGTCGGAGGTGGAGAGCAAGACCAATATCAGCCTAATCTGATTGAAGTTAACGGCCTCAGCCATAGCTGGAATTGAATCAGTCAGAAACCCCAAATGGGAGCAATTTTTCTCTTGGCTCTGCGCGGTTTAGGGTCTAAGACAGGGCCACAACACGGGAACGGACAGATACTTTTACAGTGTCAGGTTCGACCAGTTGTCGCCAATAAATAGGCAATTGACGCGGGGTGGAGCAGCCCGGTAGCTCGTCAGGCTCATAACCTGAAGGTCGTAGGTTCAAATCCTACCCCCGCAACCACTGAAAGCGAACGCCCCGATACGAAAGTGCCGGGGCGTTGCTCTTTTTCAGATACAATTTCCAGAATACGACCAAGTTCCCCGTGAAGATCAATGGAAAATCCATCGATCTGTGGAGTGACGGTGACATGTTCTATCATTGATTGGATAATGTTGATGGCCTGCATTTTGATGGCAGGATCGGTCAATCCGTTGACCAATTCCTGCACACGATCAGCATAATGCCTGCTGATGTTGGTAATAGGTATCACAACGGTTTCGTCTGGAAGGGAACCCAATAATGATTCCAACTGCGCCTGTTCCTCTTCCAATGCCAGCAACCTGGATTTCGCTGATGCTGAAGCATTACCTTCCATGATGAGGTCGAGAAGTCGGTCGATCTTTCGTTTGATTTCATTAAGGTGTTTATCGGCACGATTGCGTTCTGTTTGGCGCTTTTTTGTAGCCTCACGGAACTCCCGTTCCACAGCCCCAAGATACTCTTCAACCAATTCCGGTTTCATCAGCCGATCCTTTAAACCGCCAAGAACCCGCTCCTCAACTTCTGTTCGTGGTATCGTCCGATTGTTGGTGCATGTGCGTGATGCCCGATAGGCCGAACATCCATACCGATTGGCTCCTGTAATGGACATGTTACCATCACAACAGCCGCAACGAAGTGTTCCCCGTCAGCATTCATGAGACAGAGAAGTGATTTTGCCTAAGAGATGATTTTTGGTTCATCGTAGCCCTTATGGAGCGAAGATGAGACATAAATCAGGAACCCGGGGATCGGGTTCGGAGA
>WLWH01001938.1_pt1 | contig 12503 bp, 30 predicted proteins | sample 6712741 | NCBI WGS metagenome assembly WLWH01 (sample SAMN12718694, study PRJNA515312) | sponge metagenome | isolation source: marine sponge | host: Mycale hentscheli | place: New Zealand: South Island, Marlborough, Capsize Point | collected 2003-05-01 | reverse complement strand
AAGTAGTAATATAATACTACTTGTCATGACAAACTGTCACTTTGCGTGTCATACCTCAACTATAAAAATAACTAATAAATAATTATACACCTATAAAAAAATCTTATTATGAGAAAATTCATACACACTTTTGTACTGAAGATCAGTAAGTTTAAAGTATCAGATTACTTCGAAGTCGGGTTCGCTCCGAATGAAACTAAGTGGTAATTCAAAATGGTGACTATCCGAACCATGAAGTGGGACATCAAACTGGGTAGAAAATATGAAGTAATGGTTAATGTGAGTTCGATTCTCACTACTTCAACTACAAACAAAATACGATTATCTTTGGATAATATAATAAATTAATAACTAATAAAAATATAACTATGTACTATCAATCAAAATCAAATATGACTTGGAAACAAGCATTCGCTGAAGTCAACGCTTCAGTACTTAGACACGAAATAATTTGCGCTATCGCTTCAGAAGTTGCAGGTAAACCAGTAGAAAACTTAATCGGTTTCACTGATGAACAGCGAGAATTAGTATGGAATGACTACTATAATACTACTGAACTATGCGGATAATTAAACACTTTAACCCACATTTTCCAGAGCGTGAAACTTACAAATGTACTATACGATACACTACTAAGTTCGGTTCGCTCAACGAAGTAAATCAGTGGCGTGACGATCAACTAAAAAATGAAGACTATTACAAGTCGCTTGAAGAATCAAATACTAAAGCGGCTGGTGAATTCTATCAAACATTAACCTATAAAGGCGATTAAATAAATTATTAACTATTAAAATTAAATATTATGCAAATTATACAAGTAACTAACAATAAAGAAATAGATATGACTTCTCTTATACTCAAGCAAATGATGGGTGAAATAACTCGTGATGAAGTCTTACAAATAATAAATGATAATATAGTAAAAAACTCAGATGAATATGAAAAATAATTTAAAAAACGTAGTATTTACTACAATGATAGGACTATGCACTTTTCAAATCGGTGTAATATGGAAACAAAATCAAGTCAATCAAGTAAACGAATGGCGAGAGTCTATAGTAGAATCTTATATTCTACGAACAGATGACGGTATGATGCTCGGATATAATATCAATATTCTTGACGACGAAAGACTTTTCACTTATGAAGACTAAGAAAACTAAGCGTAAATTTAGTCACCACAAGATTAAATTAGTAGAGATCGAAGCGATCGAGCGTGAATGGGCGATGAGATATAACTCTGAAATACCAAAGTGGCAACAAGAAATGTACACTTAATACAAACAAAATACGATTATCTTTGGATAATAATACTGTAACAAATAAATAATATACTATGCAAGAAATTAAATTTATTAACTCAACAACTATTAAGTTAAACAATGTAACTTACAAAGGCTATCCAGTCGGCGAATTACCTAAAAGATTCGCATTTATCTACGACGAAGACAAAGATCAAGAAGGTATCACTGAGTGGTTCAACTACAAAGGTTTAACTTATGTAGAGTACAACCCTTCAATCTGGTCTTATGTCTAGTCCTAAAAATATGAAGGAAGCGTGTCAAGCTATGATAGACGCGAGAAGAAATCGTGCAAGAGGGCATAGACTCAAGCACCAACACGAGGTGTGTAGCGGACTGACTGATAAAGAGTGGAACGCTGTGGTTACAAAGCAGAAAAGCTCTTTCGCTAAAGGCAAGTCGTTCGCTTACACTGCTCGATGGAATGATTACAAAGTAAACTATAAAACTAACAAACTATGAAACTAATAGAAGTAAACAACAACGGAACATCTACGTTCTTATTAAATGACGGGCGTAAAATTAAGTCCTATCAATCAGGTTATGTAAGAATCGACAACTCTCACCATGATAGATTGTATCAAATAAACAAAAGAATTGAAGTCAGAGACGATTATTGGACAGGTTATTGGCACGGTAAAGGCTATACTGATAGAGTTATAAGCAGTTACAAGCGTATACTAATACCAAACGAGATCGACAGATTACAGTACATTATTAACTGGGTAAAGAAAAATGTAAAATGAGAAATATAAAACTAACAGATAACGACTGCACTTTCGTACACTATGTATTGAAATACTACGCTAATCACACTCCAAACTTAGATAGCGATGACAAAGACGAAATATACGAAGTAGCAGCTAAATTTAAGTAATATGGTAACAGAAAAAGCAGAATATTACGTAGACACTTGGTTGTGCGGTAATAAAACACACGTTATAACCACACTTGCCCATTTACTCACTAGTCGCTCAATAGGCGCTAGAATACAATATAATCATATACTAGAAAAGTTTATAGAGCAGGATAGTGATTTAGCGTTAACAATAATTGATAGAGTAAATCATAAAATACATGGATAATGAGTAAAATGAACGAAATAGATGAGATAGCTCAGTATCAAGCTGATGTTATACTAGAAACCCTGAAAGAACAGGTGGAATGGTCCATAGCGGACTATGATTTAAACGGTGATGACTATTATAATCTAAGAGATTACACTGTCTACCAAACTGTAATAAAATTACTAGAACAAGTGGATCTTGTAGATGTTGATAATTACAAACAAAATACGATTATCTCTGGATAATATATATGTAACGAATAAAAAATAAATTAAATCATGAAAACACATTACACTAAGCAAATAAGTAATAAAGATGAAGCTATTAGTTTCATAGTAAGTTTAAACATAGACAATGAATTGTTTCATTTTGATGATTTAGCGCAAGACATATATAACTACAAGAACGAGAGATTATTTACTGATGAAGAGTCTAAACAAATTAACGAGAGAGTGAAAGAGTTATTTACACATCTGAGTGATCCGTTTTTGTATGTTCTAATGTTAACAGACCCAGAAGCGCTATTAATTGAATAGAATAATAGATACACTCTAAACACGAAACTCACTTGATAATATAATTGAATAACAAATAAAAATAATAAACTATGTATTGTAAATGTGGAAATGAAGTACACCCTGTGAGGTTGGAATTAGGTTATAAAACGTGTGTTGAGCACTCGACAACTCAAACATATTCGTATGTACCTATCATCGAGCACAAAACAGGTAATACAATACAAATTGTCAGTCAAGAAGTAAGTGCATCAGTGCACAGAGCTTGGCGGCGTAAATAATGTGAGGTACAGTAACGCACGGCCAGATTATTGGTTATGAGCAAACAATGTGAAGCATAGCTAGACGAGTAGCTTAATTAGGATTTAGGTTGGTGAATGGCCATAAAAATCTACTCCGCGAAAGCGGTGCCTAAATTACATAAGTGAATAGCTAGCGGGAACTAGGTCAGGTTAAGAGACGCAAGACAGGCTTCGCGACTCAGGCTACCGACGGGTATGAGGTTCGAATCCTCACTAGTTGCTAATATTAAACTAGGTATGGATGCAACAGGAGTTATTAATTTAAACAGAGTTCATTGCTACGAAAGTATGAGGGTTCGATTCCCTCACTAGTTACAAAGCGGCAGACCGGTATGCTGCTCCCTTACGGGAAACCTGTGCTACAAAGCATCAAGCCTTTTAGGTTGAAAACAAGTAAGGGAATATGGGGGTGACCTGGTATTGACGTGATAGAAAGCCTATATGGAACTATTACGGAAGACAGTTCGATTCTGTCCACCTCCACTAAAACAAATAAATTATGAATAAAGAATACAACGGATGGACCAACTACGCTACGTGGCGAGTAAACTTAGAAATTATTGACGGCATAGAATTTGAAACTCAAATGTGTGCAGCGACGATAAAAGAAATAATAGAAGATGTAGTGTTTAGTCAATACGAGCTCGGTAATGGATCTCATTTAGTTGAAGATTACGCTAGAGCTTTTATATCTGAAGTTAATTTCTATGAAATAGCTCAGAGTATTAACGAAGAAATAGATTTACAAACAGAATACGATAACTAATGGATAATATTAATGTAACAAATAAAAAATTATAACTATGAAATACCTATATCAAGAATTACAGCAATTTGAAGCTAACTTAAGCTCTGCCTTTGAAGACGGAGAAATGCAAGCAGAATTAGACGAAATAACAGAAAATTCTTACTTTGAAGACATATTAGAAGTGTGTCAAGAGATCGTAGATCTTAAAGAAGTAATGATTGACTTTGGCTACGAACTTTAAAACAATAAATATATGAGATCAAACTTACTATCTCGGCTAAAGCCCGAGTTTAAAAAAGGCTTGGAAGACAACAAGGTTAGATATCCTAGTATGACTAATGATATTGAGTTCTTGCTTACTCAAATCTTTTACTACGACGACTTAACTGTTCGTCAAGTGTTAAACATCTTTGTATTTTCCGACATGGAATATCTTGACAGAAAATCATTTGACTGGCGTTACGGTGAAGATGTATTCGAACTTGAAAACAACGTAGCATAATGGTTATGTGCGAATGGACGCTTGCAGATATTAAGAATAGAGCAAGCAATAAAGCTTTTGCTAAAGTCACAATACTAGGTTTAGATATTGAAAGACAAAAGCAAGACTTAAAAAATGGTAATATCGGCGGTATTACATATGAAGAAGCAGAAAGCATACTAGAAGGTTATAAAAAAGAACTACAAGTATGGAATTACATTACAGAATTAATAGAAAAACAATAATATGAGTAAAAAACTAATCACAGACGAACTAATTAACGAAAGACTAGAAGCTAAAGGCTTCGGTGAAAAGCAAGCTAACGACGAAGAGCTAGCTAAAGAATCAGTGTTAAATCATTTTAACGTAGAATTTACAGACGACTATTCTAGCAGTGCAGACTTCTATATATACGAAGAGTCAACAGCTGATGGCTATTCAGTGTTTATAGCAACGTATGACCAAAACCGAATAAGTGTAAACGAAAACGTATACTATTATGACAGCGATCTAGGTGATGCTCTTGAAGAACATATCAGATATTCTAACGGCGATGAAGATAATCCTGAAATTATATATGTAGATGATCTTCACCAGCAATTTATTGACGACGCTATCGTACAGTTATTCGAGTATTTAGCTGAAAGATTCGAAGAAGAAGTTATCGATGAGTTAAAAGACGAAGGATATGTGTATGATGATCCTAAAACAGAAGCAGAATTTATAAACGAAGTAAATAATATATTAAGTTAATTATGACAGAAGCAAAACAAAAATTACCTAAATGGTTTAACGGATCTTTATACAAGACAGGTGAATCAGTTAAAAATCCTTTCAGTGGAGAGGTGTATGAATTAAACAATGTAGAGCTAAGTATGTATGACTTTTTAATGGGTTGTGCTATGCTATTTGAAAGAGCATCTAATAGAGTTAATGACCAGATGATAGAAGATTATCAAAAAGGTATTAAATGGTTCAGGCAAAATAACCCTGAAGCTTACATGGCTTTACTAGATTAATTACAAACTAAATACGATTGTCTTCGGATAATATGTATGTAGCTTGATATGTCTCATGGTGTAATTGGCAACACGTTGGTTTTTGGTACCAAAGAGTCTAGGTTCGATCCCTAGTGAGACAACAATTATTAACAATTAAATTAAATAAATATGAATAGATTAATTTTACCAATGCAAAGCGTAGAAGTTAATTCAACAGCTATAGACAAAGCTGATTATGAATACGACAGCTACAAATTAACGTTAACTTATAAAAACGGTAGTTCTTATAGTTATACTAAAGTTCCAAACTTCGTGTTTGAAGGTTTAAGACTGTCTCAATCTAAAGGCAAGTTTATTAACAAGCATGTATTATCAACCTATAACTATAGAAGAGTTTCATAGATGACAGATGAAGAAATGAGCAAGTTGGCTGACATTATTGTCGACAAGATAATCGAAAGACAAAAAGCTTATGACGAAGAGTTTAAGGCCGATATTCAATCAATGGTAGACGAAAATACCAATATTGAGTTCGGCGTTATAACTCAAGACGAGCTTATAATCGAAGAGATTGACAGTCTTCAAGAAAGATTAGCGCAACTAGAGGAAAAAGAAGACTATGAATCAGCAAGAATCGTAGCAAATAAAATTAAACACTTAAAAAACAAATATAAACTATGATAAAACCAATGCTCGCATACAAAGTAGACAAAAAACCTGTCGACTGGTCCGAGAAAGTATTCATACAACCTAAGCTTGACGGTGTTCGTTGTATATTCACTAAAGACGGCGCATACTCTCGTACAGGTAAAGAATTTAAAAACCTAGCTCATATTGAATATGATCTTAAAGATTATTTTAGAAAACATCCTAACTCTGTACTAGACGGTGAGCTGTATAATCATGCTCTAAAAGACGATTTTGAAAAGATCATATCATTAGTCAGAAAACAAAAACCGACTGAAGACGATCGCCGAGACGCACAGCATCTTGTACAATATCACGTGTATGATACTATCGCTGAAGGTCCTGATTATGAATCTCGTTTTAATTGGCTAAGAAATAATTTACCTATTGCAGCTACAATGACACTTATTAAAAATACAGTTGTTGATAGCTATGATGAAGCTAAAATGTTACACAACGTGCACTTAGCTCAAGGTTACGAAGGTTCTATGCTACGTCTTAATAAACCGTATGAACAAAAACGTTCTTACAATTTGCAAAAATTCAAAGACTTCAGTGACACCGAAGCTACTATTATCGGCTATGAAGCTGGTAAAGGTAAGTTTACAGGTCTTATTGGCAAGTTCTTTATGCAAGATGATGATGGCAATGAGTTTGGCTGTCCTATCGGTAAAGGCTACAACTTTGCAGATCGTAAAAATATACTCGACAATATACACGACTATATTGGCCAGCGTGCTACCTTTACTTATTTTCAACGAACACAAGCAGGTTCTTACAGACATCCGCTATTTAAAACACTTAGAAACTATGAATAATATAACAGCAGACGAAATAGAAAATTATATCGTAGAAAATTACGTTACAATGAAGCATGACAAATATGCTTTCGCTGACGCTATAAATGAAGTATCTTATGGTATGGACACAGTGGATCCATGGGATATATTTTTACTAGTTATAGAAAACAAGCCAATTAATGGCATATGGACACACTCTTACGGTTTCCAAACACGAAACGGAAGAGGTATAATCGAAAAGTTTCAATCTTATTATTACGAAATGGTATGAGCAAGTTAATATGGAAACTATACAATGAAAACATGATAAGTGAAGAGGTTGTACATCAACTTCTTGACTGTCATTATAACAGAGTTAATAACAAAAAATACTAATGAATATATTTTACTTAGATAGAGACCCTGTTAAAGCAGCTAGTCATTTTTATGATAAACACAAGGTTAAGATGATCCTAGAATGTGCTCAAATGCTTTGTACTGCGCATCACCATTACGCAGAGCTATTAGGTTATGATACAGATTACGTGCCTTATAAAAAAGCTCATTATAATCACCCATCAACTATATGGGTTAGAGAAAACAGTAGAAATTACTATTGGCTATTTAACCACATGTTAGCTATTGGCAACGAGTATACTAAGCGTTACGGTAAAAAACACCTTAGTATTAAAAAGTGTTTTGAAGCTTTAAGCAATTGCCCTTTAGGTATGCCACTTGGCGGTGCTTTAACAGAACCACCGCAATGTATGCCTGATGAATATAAAGTTGAAGGCGATAGTATATCAGCGTATTGGAATTATTATGAAGCTGAAAAAGTTTCAGTAAGAAACAAAGGTGAAGCAGTAATAACAAGACCAAATGGGTAGAACTAGAGAATTATTTGAACAAATGAGGTTGGAATCAGAAAATGATTATAATAATAATCATATTTTTTACCAACAATTAATACCAACTGAGGACTATGACAACAGCCCTCGAATATAAATAGTAATAGGCTTATGTCACACGAAAGAAACCTTGATTATCTTATCAAGAGACGTATCATATATCGTAGATCACCGATCACAGACAAACCAACAGAATCGTTTGACTGGGGTGATTACTATGAAGATGGTACATATGAATGCTATGAATTATTTCGTAGCAAAGCTAAGATAACAACATACAAATCTCTTAAGTGGCATATGCTTGTTCTATGGTATTTAAACCCTCAACTAGATCAAGATGAGTTTCAAGCTCTGTTCAAGTATATATGTAACAAGCGCACTGGTTTTATAACATTTAATGTTAATGAATCGTTGTTAGACACAATGGTGTATGAAGTAAGTATGATGGACTTAGATGAACCACCAAGAAACAAACAACGTAAAATTATCTTCAAGGAGTTTTGTAAACTAACAACTGAAGAAAAATTAAGTGTTGTAGGCAAAATGGTAGGTCGATCTAAAACAGTACACGAAGATGATATATACCAGTGCATGTTAGATATACATGATATGGGTAAGAAAATAACAATAGCAAACATAGCTAAATTATTAGATTGCTCAGCTAGAACAATACATAGAAATATGGGTATGGATCTTAAAAAAGAAAAAGAACTACTAAACAAATAATTATGAAACAAGACTTTAATGAGTGGATGGCAAGCATAGGTAATATATACTACGCCGATAACAGGCTAATGTCACAAGCTTTTGAAAAAATAGAAGAATATGAAGAAATATAACGTACAAAATTACGTAAGATACAAAGAAGATGTTAAGCGTTCGATGCCTGATGAGTTTATAAGCTATAAAGAATTGTCTAGAGATAAACTTATAATTAAATTTATGCCATTAGTAGAAAATTTAGCTCGTAAGTTTTCAACAACGCAACAAGCTTCAGGTGTATTAAGCATTAATGATTTAATACAAATAGGCAATGAAGGTTTAGTTAAAGCTGTAGATAAACTTGACTGGACAATGTTAAACGAATCTGAAGATATTGAGAAAACATTAAAATCTTTTTTTAGCAAACGAATAAAAGGTAATTTAAGACGTAGAATTGATATTAACAGAGGCGATATTCGTATACCAGAACATAAACTAAATGAAATAAGGAATAATCCTAAAGACAAAAAGTTAGTTGAAATGTTTTTTAACAGTGTGTTTTTAAGTATTGATTCTCAAGTTACGGACGATAATGATGAGAATATAATGTACCAAGTTCCTGATAAATCAGAGCCATACAATATACAATTAATGAATGTATATTTAAAAGGTTTAATGCAAAAGTATTTAAATGAAAACGAATACGAAGTATTAAGATTAAGCTACGGTTTAGACTGTGATAAACACTCAGCTAAAGAAATTGCAAGTATTCTAAAAATAGAAGGTGTTAGCTCTTATGTAAGAGTTTCAGAGCTTAAAAAGCAAGCTGTACAAAAGTTAATAGACAACGTTGACCACTCGCAAGTGATTGACATACTGTAAGTTAAATGTAAAACAATAACCAAATATGTAATTATATTAATATGACCTTAAACGAAAAGTTAGCAACAATTCAAACAAAGTTTAAATCGAAAAAGAGTAGATTTAACTCATTCGGCAAATACAACTTCCGGTCAGCCGAAGATATTCTTGAAGCAACAAAGCCCTTTCTATTAGAGTTAGGAGTATCAGTAACTATTCAAGAAAAATTGGAAGAAATAGCTGGTTTGCCTATAATGGCATCAACTGCTATATTGAGTGACGGTGAGAGTGAAATATCAGCTGTGGCTATAGTAGGTGTAGATTTAAATCAAAAAGGTATGAACGTACCTCAGCAATTTGGATCAGCATCTAGTTATGCTAAAAAGTATGCGCTTGGAAATTTATTTCTAATCGATGACACAGCAGACAGTGATGCAACAAACACTCACGGTAAAGGTAACGCAGCCAAACCTAAATTAGAAGGAGCTGCACTAACAAAAGCAAAAGCTTTTATTAAATCAGGCGGAAGCTTGGATGCTATTAAAAAGAAATATGACATCCCAGCTGATGTACTAAAAACGTTATAATGAAAAGAAAAGATGAGTTAAACAAGTTGAGAGAAGATGAACATTACTATGGTAAGTTTGGTAAACAGTTTTTAAGTAATTCAGATATCTCGACCTTATTAACAAATCCTTTGGCGCTAGGGAAACCAACGAAACCAATCCCTGCATTCCTAGTCGGAGGCTATTTTCACACAGCTATTCTTGAACCACATAAGCTCAAGAATTTTAAGATAATAGAAACTACGACTAGGAATACCAAAGCGTACAAAGAGATCTCAGACGGAGAGCTTTGCTTATTACAGCACGAGGTAGATCAAACAGAGTTATTAGTAGAAAAAATTATGTCTAATGAAATCTGTAGAAATTTAATACGTGGTGAAAACGTAGAGTACGAAGTACCTGGGATTGCTGAGATATTTGGTAATAAATGGAAAGGTAAAGCAGATATTGTTAATCACGATGAAAAGTTAATCATTGACTTAAAAACAACTGCAGATATTTCTAAATTTCAATATTCAGCATCAAAGTACAATTATAACAGTCAAGCTTATATATATCAAAAGCTGTTTGGTTATGAAATGATCTTTATGGTTATAGATAAAACTACACATCAAATAGGTATATATGACTGTTCTGATAAATTCCTATCTTATGGAGAGGAAAAAGTTCAGCAAGCAAGTGAGGCTTACGATTTATTTTTTAAAAACCCGGATTTTAAACCGGAAAATTATTTTATTAACAAAACCCTATAATTATGGCAAGTATTATTAAAGCAAGTATCAACTTAAATGAAATTCCTAAGGATAAAATTTATGTTGGCAAAAAAGGTAAATATTTACCTATCACAATTACCCTAAATGATGAAGTAGATAACTACGGAAACCAGGGACCAGTTGTAGTTGAGCAGACTAAAGAAGAACGAGAGGCTAAAGTAGCTAAGACTTATTTAGGAAATGTCAAAGTAGTATGGACTAACGGAGACAACGTTGCAGCAGCACCTCGTGAAGGTCAACCAGTACAAGCTGCTCCAGTCGGGCAATCTGCAGATCTGGATGGTGATCTACCGTTTTAATTCCAACCGCCACCATTTTAAAGTAAAAACACTTTACTGGTGTGAGATGTGTGGGAAAAGTGTATCGGAAGAAGAATATGACTTCTGCGATATATGCCCCGACTGTAGAGACGGAGATTAACAATTAAATTAAATTAAATGCAGACAACAGAGATCAATGGATTTTTGATTGATGAATTCAATCAACATAAGCTTGAAGAGGGAAAAAAGCAAGGTATATGTCCTCTTTGTTCTCACGATAGAAAACCCAAAAATCAAAAGGCAAAATGTGCGTCTTACGATTGGGAACGGGGTCTCGGTACTTGTCACAACTGTAATACATCATTTCAACTACATACGTATCAACGTAAAGGCGCTAGTGAAAAGGTATATGTAAGACCTGCAGAGGTTGAACACAGACCTCCAGCTAGCAAAGTAGTTGAGTGGTTTAAAACTAGGGGAATATCTCAGAAAACTCTCACTGATCTTAAGATTGGTGAGGGTCCTGAGTATATGCCTCAGACCGGTAAAACCGAGAACGTTATAAAGTTTAATTACTTCATGGGCGATCAACTTATCAATGTTAAGTATCGTGATGGACGAAAAAACTTTAAATTATATAAGGGCGCTGAAAAAGTGTTCTATAATATAAACAGTATAATAGGTTATGAATATTGTGTTATTGTTGAAGGCGAAATGGACGTGCTTGCGCTACACGAAGCTGGAATAACAAATGCAATATCAGTTCCAAACGGAGCTACTTTAAATAGCAATAACCTTGACTACTTAGATGCTTGTATAGATTATTTCGATGACAAAGAAAAAATCATATTAGCTGTAGATACAGATGAAGCAGGCCAAGCACTGCAATCAGAGCTAGTTAGAAGACTAGGATCTGAAGTATGTTACTTAGCTTCATTTGAAGATTGTAAAGACGCTAACGAATACTTAATAAAATATGGAAAAGAAAAACTATCGCAGCGTATTTCAGGAGCAAGACCAGTACCGCTTGAGAATGTTACAACATTCAGGGATATTGAAGATGAAGTTACCGACTTTGTTAAGAATGGCTTTAAACCAGGATTTCAAGTTGGCTTGGAAAATTTTGATGATATCTTCTCAACTTACACTGGTCAATTCATTACTGTTACTGGTATTCCTAGTTCCGGTAAAAGTGATTTCGTCGATCAAATGGTTGTCGGATATAATAATAACTACGGATGGAAAACAGCATTTGCGTCGCCAGAAAATGTACCGACTTATTTACACGCTCATAAGTTAATGCGTAAACACTGGCAGGGTATGCCGACTAGAGACGATATTGATGGAGATAAATGGAATCAAATAGCAGATCATTGTAATAGCAATTACTTTCACATTGATATGGAACGTTATACGTTAGAATCTGTATTACGTAAAGGCGCCGAACTGGTTAAACGTAAAGGTATTAAATGCTTGGTTATTGATCCATTTAATAAAGTAAGAGATGTCGATTGTAAAACTGAAGACGTAAATCGTTACACTATGGAGTACT
>WLWH01001924.1_pt1 | contig 12555 bp, 9 predicted proteins | sample 6712741 | NCBI WGS metagenome assembly WLWH01 (sample SAMN12718694, study PRJNA515312) | sponge metagenome | isolation source: marine sponge | host: Mycale hentscheli | place: New Zealand: South Island, Marlborough, Capsize Point | collected 2003-05-01 | reverse complement strand
AAGAGCAAATAATTAATGGAAGAAAAAACCCTTCTCCATATCGTTTCTAAATACAATTTTTCATAATAGTTGTTTTAAAGTAAAAAGGTTCTCACGAAGAGAACCTTTTTTTATATAGTAATGAGCCGTATAAGGGATTAAAACAAATGGTCTGTGTAAGAATCACTCACTACTATATTATTATATATAAAAATATATATTGGTTACCTATACCAATGTCTTATAGAAAATATAATCTATTATATGGCACAAGAAACTATACAATATAATATTAAGGTAAATACTGATAACTCGGTAAAGACTCTTGGACAATTAGAAGAAGAATTAGCTCAGATTAACGAAGAGTTAAAAAATGTAGATAGAAATTCTCAAGCATTTGATGATTTAACTAAAGCAAGTCAAGCAACTACAAGAGAGTTAGAGAAGGTTAATAACCAAATTGAGGGTATAAGAGGTGAAGATAAGATACAGGCTTTAGACGGTTCCTTAAAGGTATTAGGAGGGACAGTTCAAGGTGTAGTTGGTGGATTAGGATTACTTGGTGTAGAATCAGAACAGTTTGGTAAGTTTGAAGAAAAAGCAGCATCAGCAATTGCATTAGGTATTGGTATAAAAGATGTAGGTGAAGGTGTAGGTCAGTTAGCTCAATTTACAAAGAAACTACCAGGTCCAACAAAGGCAGCAGCTGCAGCACAAAAAGCATTTAACTTTGTATTAAGTATGAACCCTATTGGGTTGATAGTAATTGCAATTACAGCAGTAGTTGCAGGATTTGTTTTGTTTAGTGATAAAGCAAGAGATTTAATTAAGAAGATAAAACCACTTAATACTATATTAGAAAAGACCGTAGGGTTCTTTAAGATGTTAGGTAGGTCTTTAGGATTAGTTGCAACAGAAGAAGAATTAGCTGCAGAAGCAACAAAGAAGGCAACTGATAGTAGAGTTAAAGATTTAGAAAGAGAAATCAAAGTTAGAAAAGCAGCTGGTGAAGATACAGTTGAACTAGAACGAGAGAAGTTCCAAAAGTTAATCCAACTTACAGAAGAAGCATCAGAAGAAAGAAAGAATGCAGAAAATGATTTAGCAGTATTTGAAGCTGGATTGTTAAAGAAGAAACAAGATGAAGTAGATAAAGCAAATGAAATAGCTGCAGGTAAAAGAAAAGAAGAGAGAGAGAAGAAAGAACAAGAAAGAATTGATGAAGAAGAAAAAGAAAAGGCAAGATTAGATAAAGTTGCAGAAGATTTAAAGAAAAGAAAAGATGATGCTAAAGCTTTAGCAGAAGAAGAGAAGTTAGAAGCAGAACTATTAGGTTTATCAGAGTTTGATGCAGAGAGAGAGAAACTTGATAGAGAGTATGAGGAGAAACTTGCTAAGTTAGATGAGTTCAATATATCAAAAGAAGATTTAGATGCAAACTATCTTGCAAGGAAAAAAGAAATCCTTGATGCAGAAAATCAAGCTGTTAAAGATACTTCGGATGCTAATATAGCAATTGCAGAAGCAGAGGCTGATATGAAAGACCAGGTTCTTAATTCTACAATAGATAATTTCCAAGGAGCATTGGCTGCATTATTTGGTGAATCTAAAGCAGTAGCATCAGCAAACGTTCTTATAGATGCAGCACAAGCAGGTGTAGGTATTATTAAAACTGCAAACAAAGGTGGTAATATTGTTTCAGCTCCTTTATATATTGCATCACAATTTGCATTACTAGGAGCAACAACTATTGCATCGTTAAAACAAATTAACTCTACAACACCAGGTAGTAGGGGTGGTTCATTTAATCCTGTATCACCAGCTGGAGGTGGTTTTTCATCACAAGCTCCAACTACACAAACAGCAACATCAGCAACACAACAACAACTTGATGTTACAGAAGCATCAAGTAGAGGACAACAACCTATTAGAGCATATGTATTAGCAGGAAACGTAACTAGTGCTCAAGAAGCTGATGCTAGAATAACTCAAAGAAGAGTTGTTGGTAGAAACTAAAGTTTAACCACAACATATATTTTTATATAATAAGGTAGATGGATATAGAAAATTACAAATCCCCTTTAATTATTGCGTTAGAAATAGATGAGTTTGATGAGGACTCTGGCGTAGATGGTATTGCCCTCGTTGAACAACCGGCGATAGAATCTGATTGGATTTATTTTTCTTCTCAAAAACAATTGTTTGAATCTTATAGTGATTATCCTAATTCAGTTAGTAACAATGCTAAAAAAGGTATTGAACTTAACGAGAAACAAGGAAACAAATGTGCAACTCAAGTTGGCAAGGTAAGAGGTCAGCAATTAGCTAAGAAGGAAAAGATTTCAGTAGAAACGATTAAACGCATGTATTCTTATTTATCAAGAGCACAAACATACTATGATGAAGGAGATACTACATCTTGTGGATATATCTCGTATATGTTATGGGGTGGATTATCTGCTAAAAGATGGAGTGAATCTAAATTAAAAGAATTAGGTTTGTTTGAGGGAGATATAGATGTATCAGATATAGGAGATTATATACCATCAGGTAGTGATATAATTACTAAAGATGTGTTTGTAGAAAACGCAGGTGGGTTTTCGGTAGGAGATTATGTATCTTGGACATTTGCGGGTAGAGGTGATGATGCAGATAGAGGTAGAGGACAAATTAAAAAACTACGAGTAAGTGGAAAACTACAAGTTCCAGGAACAGATTTTGAATTGTCTCCAACAGAAGATAGGCCAGCAGCTTTAATAGAAACTGTTGACGGAAAGTTAGTTGGACAATACACCGAGAACTTAAGAAAGATAAAGAAGCCTGATAATTTTAATGGTGATGATAATATAGATGTATTAGGATATAATACACAATACTTCTTTATGTGTCCTCTTGCAATTGAACACTTCAAACATTTAATTGATATGCAACCTGATGAAGAAGTTGCAGGTATGATACGTTCTCTTGCACAGATTGCAGATAGTATATTCAGAATAGAACACGATGTTAAACACGAAGGTGTTGCTGAATTAGAAGAATTAGGTGAAGCACAAACTCTTTTAGATGATTTTAAAGATTTATCAAAAGAAGTAGATGATTTACTAGGAATGAAACACGATATATCTTATATGGATGGACATATAGATGTTATAAGAGGATATATTGATGATTTAGTGTTAGAATACATTCTCCGAGAGATAATGGGAGAAAACAAATATATAGAAGAATTGCCTCAAGATACTCAAGATAGAATATTAGAACGTTTAGATGAGTTAGGAGAGAGAGAAGAGGACCTAGAGAAGGCAGGTTGGGTGTTGATTGAAGATGAACAAAAGTTCGCAATATCTTCAAAGCCCAACGAACCTTCCATAGAGGATTATGGTAAGTTTAGAATTAGATACAAATATACAGGTCCAAAAGATTCTAAAAACAGAACTTTTTGTAGAAGAGTATTAGATAAGAATTTAATATTCAGAAAAGAAGATATAAATAGTATGTCAATTGGTGGTGATAATTCCCAATTTGGTATCTATGATATTTTTACATACAAGGGTTCATATGGATGCAGACACTATTGGACAAGATTAGTGTATGAAAAGAATGATGGTAGAGAAAGAAAAACAGAACAAAGAAGTGTAGATGAATCTTCTTCTGTTAATGCTAAACCTACTATGAATAGAAATCCTAATTCAGAAACTTTAATAGATAAGAATGCAACACAAAGTGCATTTACAAAAATACAATTGGAATCAGATGAAAAACAACTTATAGCAGGGCCTTTAATGATACCTCGTAAGTTGATATATCGTTTTGATGAAAATAATGGTGAATTTTGGGTATATTTTACCGAAGAAACCATTGAAAAGATTGCTTACAAATACTTGATGAACAAAAATCAAGACAATACTAATTTAGAACATAGTGAAAGTGTAAAACTTGAAGATGTTGTATTAGTAGAATCTTGGTTAGTTCAAGACCCTAAAAAGGACAAATCATTTGCTTTAACCGGTGAAACATATGAAAAAGGAACTTGGTTTGGAATAATGAAGGTGAAAAATTCAAGTGTATGGGAGGAATGGGTAAAGACAGGTAGAGTTCGTGGATATAGTGTGGAAGGGTATTTCTCTGACAAACTAATTAATATGAGCAAAACCAAGTTCTATTACCGAACTACTAAAGGTGGTAGTGAGATAGTAATTGACCACAATACCTTGGTAGTATTTATTCTAAAAGATGGTGAGCGAAAAGCTATATTGCCTGATGGAAATTATGAACTTGACAATGGAAAAACATTGAAAGTTATAGACTCCAAAGCAGTAGAGGGTTCGTTCAATATCAATTAATGTTAAAACCAAAAAAAGGAGTTTATTATGAACAACGAAGAACTAAAAAATTTAGTTAAAAAACATTTCAATTTAGTTGAACCAACAGTAGAAGAAACTGTGGAGGAAACTAAAGTAGAATTGTCAGAAGTTGCTGCTGAACAATCTTTTGGAGAAATTTTAACGGCTGATGGAGAACTTACTCTTACTTATGAAGGAGAAGAACTCTCTGTGGGATTACCAATATTTGTTAAAACAGATGATGGTAATGTTGCAGCACCGGATGGAGAACACGCGTTGGAAGGAGGTGTGATTATCAAAACCGAAGGTGGAAGTATTGTTGAAGTTTCTGAAGAAGAAATTGAAGCGGCAGAGGAAGAAGAAGTTGTAGCTTCAGAAGAAAAAATGTCTGAAGAAACAAAAGAAACTGAATCAACTGAAACTAAAGAAAACTTTGAAGAAGAAGAAGAAGTTGTATTAGAAGAAGAAGAAATCATCATTAAGGCAATTGCTGAAACAATTTTACCTATCATTGAAGAAATGAAAGAAGAAATTGAAGAGATGAAGAAGAAATTTTCTGCAACTGAAACTAAAGTTAAAGAGTTTGCTTTAGCACCTGCAGTGGAAAGAACCAAAGCAGAAATCAAATCAAGAAATCAATCAAAAGTAAAAAATGATTTTAACCCAATTAACGAGGATAAAAGAAAACAATTTGAGAGATTACTTAAAAAACAAAACAAAAAACAATAATTTAATAAGGAGAATTTATTATGGCAGGATTTAATGTATCTGCATTAGCAGATTTTAACAATGAATTAGCGGGAGAATTCCTAGTAAAATCAGTAATAGCTGGTTCTACTGCAGAATTCGTAACGGTAATTGAGGGTATCAAATACAAAGAGCCCTTAAATCTACAAGAAGTAGATTTAGCAATACAAGATGGATTTGGATGTGTAACAACACCTTCAGGTTCAGTAACATATACTCAAAGAGATATTGAGGTATGTCAAAGAAGTTCATTTGACGGACTATGTTTAAGAGATTTAGATAAGAAATATATTGGTCTATTAGGACCTGAAGGTTCTTATCCTGAAACTTATGCATACGCTGAAGAATATGCTTCTCAATTAGTAGCAAACTTTCAAAAGAAAAACGATGAGTTTATTTGGACAGCTACAACAGGTGCGGGAGACTGTGTAGATGGTCTTAACACTTTATTAGCTTCTGGTTCAGGTGCAACTTTTGTATCTTCATCAGCACCAACATCTGATAATTTATTAGATATTATTGATGAGCAATTAGAAAACTTATCAGTAGATGTTCAAGATAGAGATGACTTAACAGTATTTATGTCAATCGCTAACTTTAGAAAATACATCGTTGGATTAAGAAAAGCAAACAACTATTTCTATGACCCGAATACAGTAGAGAATAGAGGTTCATTACTTTCAGCAATGCACCCATTCGCAAACTTAAGAGTTGTAGGAACAGTAGGATTAGCAGGTTCTAATAGAATCGTAACTGGTCCAGCTAGACAGATTGCAGTAGGAACTGATTTAGTATCTGATTTGGATAATTTCCAAATGTGGTATGACATCAATGGTGACCAATTGAAACATAGAATAGTAACTAAACTAGGAGTTCAAGTAGCTTTCCCATCTTTTTGGGTAACGAACAACCTATAATCATTAACTAAAGGAGGAAAAAATTATGGCATGTGATATTACAAGTGGATTTGCACTAGGGTGTAGAGACAATTCAGGTGGAATCAAAGCAATTTATATCCTCTCTGGCTCCATTGCAGGAATAACAGATACTTCTGATGAAATATCTGATATAAGTGGTAGTGGAATCTTTTATCAGTTTGATTTACAAAGGGGAACTTCTGATTTTACAGAAACAATCAATGGTTCAACTGAAAACCAAACAGTCTTTTACGAGGCTACGGTAAATGCCGCGTTCGCGAAATTACAAACATCAACTAGAAACCAAGTAAAAATACTTGCTCAAAACCCAGACTTAAAAATCGTTGTTGAAACGAATAACTCTGTAAGTGGTGAGAAGTTTATTTATGTAGGTAGAGAGAATGGTGCATTGTTAAACGCAGGACAAGGTCAGTCAGGAACTGCTTTAGGTGATGCAAACGGATATACCTTAACATTTACAGCTCAAGAACCAAACCCAGCAGATATGATTGCTGGAACAAGTTTAAGTGCTGCGTTGTCAGGAATAACTGTTTCACAATAAAAGTGATTAAAGATATTGTGGGGGGATTTCTTCTCCCCACTCTTATCTTTTTTATATAATATAATACAACAACAGTATGCAGACAGTTAAAGAAAACCAAGTCAATGAGTTAGTATGGCCTTATGAAGTAGTTGCGTGGGTAAATCCACCATCAGGTTCAAAGTCAAACTATATTTTTGCATACGAGAGTTTAGCAAATAATAGTGGTTCTTCGGAATTCGCTTCATTTGCAACCGCAAGTTTAGAACTTAATAACAATAGATGGAGAGTAACTCCAATAAATCTTGTTACAGGTTCAACTACAAATCTTGGTGAGATGTATGTTAAAGCGGGGACAACATACGAAATAAGTTTTAGATATGGTATAAAGCCTTTCTATTTATGGAGAGATGCTGAACCAACTTGGGCAGAAACTGCAGGAAATTGGAGTTTCCCCTTTTTACCTACATCAGACAATTCAATATCACAAGGAGATGATAGAATGTTTGTATCAGGTGCTGTATCGCCAGAAGAAACACTTTACATAACATCTAATGACGATGCAAAATTTACAATATATCAAGGGTAATATGAAAAAATTAAACAAACATAAATTAACCATTATACCAAAATACGGAGATTATTATTATCCTACTACAAAAGTATTTGAAGATGATAAAGGTGATGTAGTATATTATGGGGAAGCAAATGAGTTTCCACAATATATAATTGAATTATACAACAAATCTTCTATAAATGGAACTGCAATATCATCTAAAAGAGATGCTGTTGTAGGACAAGGATTAACCACAGAAGATGAGAGTATATTAGAATATGCAAACAAAGAAGGTGAGAGTTGGAATGATGTATTTAAAAAAGTAGCTTTAGATAAAGTAATGTTCGGTGGATTTGCATTAGAGATAATATGGTCAAACGATAGAACAAAAATTGCAGAAGTATATCACATAGATTTTTCTTATGTAAGAGCACATAAGATGAATAACAGAGGAATTATTCCAGGATATTACATTTCATCTGCATTTCAAAATAGAGGGAGATTAAGAATACCAAAAGAAGATTTAACTTATATACCTAGATTTAATAAGTTAGATAGAACATCTCCATCACAAATTATTTATGCTGGAAACTATGAACCAGGTATGAGGTATTATCCTCTACCAGATTATAATTCAGGTCTTAACATTATAGCACTTGATGCAGAAATAGATAATTTCCACAAAAACAATATTAAAAATGGATTAGCTCCTTCCCTTTCAATTACAACATTTACAAATGCTGATAATGAAGAACGAGGAGTAATAGAACAACAATTAAGAGAAGCATATGCAGGAAGTGATAATGCTGGTTCTCTTATTTATATGGATGTTGCAAACAAAGAAGAAGCACCTGTCATCACTCCAATACCGCAAAATGGAGCTGATGGGTATTATACTACTGTTAATGATATGGTCACTCAAAAGATACTTACATCTCACAGGATTACATCTCCTATGATTTTAGGAATTAAAACAGAAGGTCAGTTAGGTGGTAGAACAGAGATGTTAGAAGCTTATGCACATTTCCAAAAAACAGTAATAGAACCAATACAATCTGACATTTTGTCAGTATTTACAGATATATTTAAAGTAAATGGATTAGATGTAACACTAGGTGTAGAAACTACAAGAATATTTGAAGATGGTGATGAAACAGAAGTAGTAACATCAGTAGATGAAGAAAGTGGTTCAGATGCTATACTAGAAGATGGTATAGAAGAAAATATAGTTAATATACAAGAGAAACCTAAAAACGAAGGAATAATATAATGCAAAATACACTACTAATATCAGAAGCTAAAGTAAAAGCATTTACAGATATAAACAATAATTTAGACCCTTCTTTAATTAAATCAACAATTAGAGAGGCACAGATTATACACATTACAAGATTGTTAGGAACAAAATTGTATGATAAAATAATAGATGATGTTGATGCAGGAACTTTGACAGGAAATTATAAATCTCTTGTAGATGATTATGTGCAAGATAGTTTATTATACTGGTCATATTATGAATCATTAGAATCAATTTATTTAAGACCGAGGAATAATGGTTTATTACAACCACAAGGTGGAGATAATGCACTATCTGTGGATATGTTAATATATGATAAGAAAAGAAGGTCAGTAAAGAACAAGGCTGAATATTTTAGTGAAAGATTGGTAGATTATTTATGTTTCAATAATAGTTTATTTCCAGAATATGGAACAGAACAGAATGATGAGATATTTCCAGATGCAGGAACACAATTTAAATCTCCAATAGTATTTAGAAACACAATTAGAGATAATATAGAACAATTGGGAATAAAAGTAACAAATTCAAGATACAGTTATTTACCACAATAAAAAATGAGATAATATACAATGGCAAATTATAATTTAACAAATCAACCAATATCAGCTTCTTTTCAACAGTTGCTACAAAAAGATAATGATACCAACTACTTGGTAGATGGGACAGGTTCAATCGTAGATTCATTAGAAATTACAGGTTCATTAACTGCTTCTTTCTTCAAAGGAGATGGTAGTGCATTAACTAATTTACCACTTGATGATACAGGCTCGTTTTTAGTAACATCTTCATTTGATACAGGTAGTAGAGAACAAACTTTTACAAAAGCAGATGGAACTACATATACTAATACTATACCAGCAGGAACTTCATCAGAGACAGGTTCTTTAATTACAACTGCTTCAGTAGTAGATGCAACAATAACATATACCAAAGGAGATGGAACTACATTTACTAATACAATAAACAATGTAGTAAATGCAACATCAGCATCACATGCATTATTCTCAAAAGAAGCAGAGAATGCTTTACACGCAGATTCAGTACAGTTTCCTGTAATTGCAAAAGAAACTTTAGATAAAGGAGACCCTGTCTATGTTAGTGGATATAACAACGGAGAAGGAAAACCAGAAGTTTTAAAAGCAGATGCTAGTGATTCTTCTAAAATGCCAGTAGTTGGTTTAGCTATGGTAGATGCAAGTAACAATGACCACATCTTTATTATCTCAGCAGGTTCTTTTCCAAATGTAGATACTGATAATGGTTTAGTATCTCCTCAAGTTGGACAAACTCTTTATGTTGCTAGTGGTGGTGGATATACTAATGTAAAACCAACAGGTACTAGCCTTATACAAAACATAGGTGTAATTGGTAGAGTACAACAGAATAGTGGAGAGATAGTAGTATCTGCTATACAAAGAACAAATGATTTACCGAACATTACAGATGGTTATGGATGGTTTGGTAATACAAATGGAGTTCCTACCGCACAAACAACGGCATCGTTTGCTAAAACAGATATAAACAATACATTTAGTGGAACACAAAACTTTGAGAATATATCAGTAAGTGGGACAGGTTCATTCGGTAGAATAGAAGCCGTAACTGGTTCTGCTAAGATTATAGGAGATGCATTCGTAGTAGTTAATGCAGATACACCAACATTAAGATATGCTGGATTACAAGTATATGATAGTGGTTCATCATCAACTGCTTCAATAGAGTGGGATGGTGGAAATGATAGTTGGATACTTGTAGAGGAAGGAGGACAATCTTCATTCCTATTAACAGGTCCAACAGGTAGTAAAGGTAGTGAAGTTAATTTAACAGAAAATACTTTACCAAAAGCAGGAGAACATAGACAACTAGTAGATAGTATTATAAGTGATGATGGTTCAAATGTAACAGTTAGTGGAAATATAAATGTGACTGGAAACTACAATGGATTTGATAGTGGTTCATTTGCATTGTTAGGAGCATCAAATACCTTTACAGGTGGAACACAAGTAGCACAATCTACTAATGGATTATTTTACTCAAGACCAGACTATCCAACAGGTACAGGTGTATTTCAACAAAAGAAATTATGGGATTTAAATAACCAAAACATACCTGTTCAATCAGGAGTATATAATATATATCAAAATTCATTTACACACTTTGATGGATTTGGTAGACAGTATGAAAATGGTTCATATCTTTTTGAAGCGTATGATGGTGGTAGTTACAACTATGGTAATGAAATATCATTCAATGGTGGTGGAACACAATTATTTACTATCGCAAGTGGTAGTGGAGGATTATTTAGTGGAAAACTAGCTAAGATTGCTATACAAGATAATTACAATACTAAAACAAGTATTGATATTCAATCACAAGGTATCAATATAGGTAATTCTGCAAGTTCAACATTAGTTGCAACAGATGGTATTAATATAGGTTCAACCTCATCACCTGTTACTTTAAACTCAAGTGGTTTAACAGTTAGTTCAACTACAACTGATTGGACTGGTGATTTAGATATTACAGGTAATTTAACTGTAACAGGAACTATTGGTGGAATAGATAGTGGTTCGTTTGCATTGAAAAATGCAGCTAATACATTTACAGCTGGACCTCAACTTGTTAGTGGTTCTAGTGGATATGTAACTCAACAATTTACAGCACCTGCAGCAAATAATGAATATCCACAAACTACTGTTGTAGGAGCAAGTAATGGTGGAACTGCTTATAATAGAGTATTCCAAGGTGTATTAGATTATTCAAACTTTGGATTACCATACCTTGAAGATGCATTTGCAATAGAATACTTTGATGGATTTGGATATAACTATGGTTCTCAATTTTACTTAAATGGTAAATCTACTGAATTAGGTGTAACACCAAATGGTGGTGGTAGTGGTAATATTGCTAAAATTAAATTACAAGATGTTGGAGATAATACTTCTAATCTTGAGTTAAGAGCAACAACACTTTCTTTAGGAACAAATAGTGCTGTAACATCTACTGGACTTGGAAATAATAGTAACACTACAATTATTCAAGGTAATAATGTTAATTTTAATGGTAATACACATACATTTAGTAATTCTACTGTAATAAGTGGTTCAGTCCAAAGTGCAGTTGATACATTAACTATATCATCAAATACTGCTTCATTAGATTTCAATGGACCTCAATTACAAATATTAGAGTTAGTAAGTGGTAGTGAAACAAGAATAGAAGCAACTAATGCAAAAGATGGTGTAACTATTAACTTACAAGTTAAACAACCGAGTGATGGATATGGAACAGTAGTAATACCAAACTTCCCATTCAAAGAACCTGCAGATAATGCTTATTCTGCATCAGCACAAGTAGATGCAATAGACATATTAACGTTTATTAAATATAACACAAATGATATATATGTTGCTAATGTTAAAAACTTCTAAATAATATGAGAGTATCTCCAATAGCATTCTTACAATCACAAGTAGCAGCAATACCTACTGAAATACCAAGTGGTTCAAATATCGTAATGAGGTTTGAAGATATAAATACCAACTTTAGTGGAGGTATTTGGGCAGATATTGCAACAGGTTCATTAGCACAAATCGTAACAGGCTCAACTGATGCTGATGTAGTTACATTATCAAATAATGGATTAGAATTAACCAATACCTCTATAACAAATAAAGCTCACGCTATAGTAGAAAGTTCAGGAGATACTCAATTTGAATCGTTTTGTGTTGTATTTGATAGACCAGAGTTTTCTCATTCTAGTGGAGACCCTAGAAATTATTTATTTGATGCTAGAGATGCTAATACAGAATCACCTGATAATGGTGGTTTCTTTAATCAACAAGATGCAACAGCACAAGGTAATGGTTCATTCCTTGGCCCATCTGGTTCATTCTATGCTTGGTATTACGGAGAAGGAAACCCATCAACAACTGATGCAGGAGCAACAACAGCTGCTAATTTAACAAATGGAACAGGTAATAGTGAAGGTGGAACAGAACAATACCAATGGTTAGGACCTACTGGTAGAGGTGTAGATGCTAATGAGAGAATAATGCATTTCAACTGTAACCCATCAGCAATAGATGAGTATAAACAAATACAATCAGCTGCTGAAGGTATGTATTGGGGTGGTAATGATTTAGGTGGTGAAGCTAGTTCTATCAGAATAT
>WLWH01001923.1_pt1 | contig 12555 bp, 11 predicted proteins | sample 6712741 | NCBI WGS metagenome assembly WLWH01 (sample SAMN12718694, study PRJNA515312) | sponge metagenome | isolation source: marine sponge | host: Mycale hentscheli | place: New Zealand: South Island, Marlborough, Capsize Point | collected 2003-05-01 | reverse complement strand
AGTATATAACTTTCGATGGGACTGATGATTTTATTCTATTCCCATATTCTTCCGCGGAGTCAATTCAAGAACAAATGCCATTTTATAGATACAAACCAAAAACTTTTACATTTTCAGCTTGGGTTAAGTCGGGTACAACAGGAAGTGGTGGTGTTATGTTTTTTGGTGGTGGTAATGATTATTTTCTAAAAATACCCGCCTTAACCGCAACAACTTCTTATACTCCAGGAACTTATACAGGTGTTATTGGTGAGAATTGGAGTGCAACAACCCCTACACAAGCTTCTAGAAATTTACCTTCTTTTGAGGTTACTATAGATTCGGGTGGTACAATAACAAAAGCGGTTGCAGAAACTATTAACTTTATTGGTGGTGGTTCCGCACCAGCTAATGAACAAGTTATAGTAAAATTATCAGGTAATACTATTGGTGGTTCTACACCTGCAGATGACGCATATTTATTTTGGAGAAGTGGTACATCTAGTCAAATGAGATGGGGCTTTGGGATTGGAACTAATTATGGGATGACAATTGGTGATAGTATTGAAAGAGGAACTTTTATTACAGATAGAGTAAGTAACGAACCAAAAGAATGGAATTTAATTACTATCACAGATGTGGGTGAATTGGTTACTAATAATTTAAGTTGTTATGTTAATGGTGAATTAGTTAGACAAGATACATCAACATTCCTAAATGGTTCACAAATGAATCCTGGAACTATGAACGCGGGACAAATAAATATTGGTAAGGGTGCGGCTTCTACTTTCGGAACATTCTTAAATGGTAGTTTAGGTCCTTGTATGATGTATGACAGAGCATTATCACAAAATGAGATAATAAGAAATTACGAAGCATTAAAAAATAGATTTGAGATATGAGTGGAACAGTAGGACCAAGACCAGAAAGTGTATTTAACCGATTTTCATTTACATTTGATGGAACTGATGAATATATTGATTGTGGAGATAATAATAATTTAAGCTTTGGAAATGGTACAACGGATTCTCCTTTTTCTATTTCAGCTTGGGTTAATATGATCGACGCAACAAGGTTTAGGATAGTAAATAAAGGCGCAAACTTTTCAAATGACTATGAGTATCTCTTTTCAACAGGAGTTCCTGATACAATTTCTTTTAATTTATACGACAGTAGCACAGGTGGTAGAATAGCAAGAAGATATAATACTGCCTTAACAAGTTTTCAAGGTCAATGGATTCACTTAGCCGCAACTTATGACGGTAGTTCAGCAAGTAGCGGAATGAAAATATACTTGAACGGGTTAAGAGTTGACGATGTTCAAAACGATTTGGGAAGTTATACCGCTATGGAAAACGGCACAAGCCCATTTGAAATAGGAGCATCGACAAGCGGAGGTGTTTACAGTAATGGTGCAATGGATGAAGTTGCAATATTTAGCACGGAACTTTCTGCAAGTGATGTAACAAGCATTTACAATAGTGGTGTACCTAACGATATTAGTGCAATGGGTGGATTGGTTTCTTGGTGGCGAATGGGTGATAAGGCAACCTATAGCAATCCAGGTGGGCCAGGTAACTGGACATTAACAGATCAAGGTAGTGTAGGTAATGACGGAACATCTGATGGAATGGATGAAAACAATAGAGTATTAGATACTCCTTAATAATATAAAAATAAAAAATAATAAATTATGTCACACACATTTGACCACAGAAATTTTATGATATTCAATGTATCCGAATTGGGTTCAGTGAATTTTAATGAAGTATTAGAAACTTCACAAAATACGGTTAGAAAATCTGTTGATGAAACAAAAACATTTGTAAAATGGGAGGGAGATGATACCCCAACAAGTGTTGATTCATTAACCACTAAAGAAGGTCCTTATCATTATGATGAAATACTAACAATTTTGGCAACATCTGAATGGACACCAGATGAACCTGAAGAAGAAGGGGGAAGATAATATGTCAGTAGTAGGAGGACCTAGAAGAAGTACAATACCCACAGATCGTTTTTCAATGACAAATACTGGTTCTGCGGTACCTTTTGTAACAAATGGTAATGTATCGGGTATGGAAAGTAAAAGTGAATTTAGTTTTTCGTTTTGGGTAAAATTAAGTCAAACTGAAATAGGGGTAATTGACACACTTATTTATAGTGGTGATAATTCTAGAAGTGAGAATTGGAACATACAACACTTTGAAGATAGAATATCCGAGGTGTGGTCTGTAGGTTTAAGAGTAAATCAAAATGTAATGCTTCAAGTAGATGCACCGACAGACAACAATTGGCATCATTTTGCATTTAGGGTAGATACTACTAAAGGTACCCCAAATATATTTGAAGCCTATATTGATAACGTATTGCAAACAAACAGAGTAATACCAAGTGCTGGGACAACTTTAACTGCCACCTATCCTTTATATTTTACTGCTAATCAAATTTCGGGAAACAATATTATAATGAATGCAACTGCAATCTTTGATAAAACATTGACTACTACCGAAATATCCACCATTTATAATTCGGGTTGTCCGACAGATATTTCAAGTCTTAATCCTGTTATCTATGTAAATGATTTTGACGGTGCTACATTCGATGGTTTAAATTGGAATTTAGATTGTTTTGGTGTTCCTAATAGTTTGTTAACATCTATAAACCCTAATGCAATAATAGAGGATAGTCCATGTCCTTAAAAATTAAATCTATGATATTTATAAATAAATAACAATTTATGTCAAAAATAAGTGGTAAAATAGTAAATCCAGTTTCAGTAGTAGGTGAAGTTATAAGCGAAATAGAGTCCCCTATTAATTTAAACGTAGGTACTGATATGAATTATCAGGCATCTTCATTGTCACCATTTTTAAAAACTGAAACTGCATTATTTTTACCTACAGATTTATCTAACATAAATGACATATTTTTATTATCTAAACCAGAAAAATATGGACAATCTATATTTAGAAATAGGTTAACAGAAAAAACAATCCCAATAAGTTTAAAAGGTAATGAAAGTGATGATGTTAAATTAGAAACAACTGTATATACTGTCCAAATTAACGGATTTAAGTGTGGAGGTGATGCAGATGATTGTGTAACATATTTCACATATGAAAATGAGTTTGGTACCACTATAAGTGATAGTGTTAGCTATAGTTTTTCTGTTATCGGATCAAAGACATTTTGTTCGTCATCTACACCAATTATAACCTCTACGGTTAATAATGGTTGTCTTAGTTGTAACCCACCCACAATAATTGCTAGTACTGAAAAATGTAATATCTTAGAACCAACTATAACTGCGAATAATCAAATACTTTATATAGATAATGGTAAAAAGTATCAATTATTATCTAGTAGAAATGAAAGTAAAAATTATGGTTGGGAACCTGTGAGTAATAGAGCAAAATATAATCATATAGAACGTTCAGATTTTGATAGTTTTGATTTTCCACAAGTTACTATAAGAGGTACTAGGAAAATACCTACAACTACTGCAGATACATTATGTGGTCCTGTCACATATACAGGAGAAACTTATGATAGAATGAATTACAATTGGTTCTTCGGTAATAATTCAGGGATATCATTTAATCCCATACAAAGTGGTGGTACGCCAGTTATATTAAGTGGGGCGATGGAATCACAAGAAGGGGTTGCATCAATATCTAACAGAGAAGGACAACTATTATTTTATACAAATGGGGAAACAGTTTATACTAGCGGTAATACCGTTATGGTTAATGGTACAGGGTTATCTAGTTCAGGAACTTCAACGCAATCCGTTGTTATTGTTCCTAAACCGCAATCCAATAAGTATTATTTGTTTACAACAGATTACAATGGGTCTCCTAACGGTTTTGAATATTCTATAGTTAATATGGAATTACAAGATGGTGAAGGAGAAGTAGAAACTAAAAATATTAAACTTATTAATTCACCTTTAACTGAAAAAGTTACTGCGTGTAGTCATAGCGATGGGGAATCTTATTGGGTTGTAACACACACAAGCGGTGACACCAATTACTATTCATACAGATTATCTTCTTCAGGTTTAACTGGTCCAGTCACAACAAGTATCGGTAGTACACACAACACTGCGAGAGGGTATATGAAAACTTCTTCAGATTGTTCAAAACTAATATCGGTATTATACGATGAAGACATTATAGATATTTTTGATTTTGATTCGACAGGAGGAACTCTTAGTAATTTCTTAACTATCACTGGAAAGACTTTTGATGTTGGACCTTATGGTTTAGAATTTTCATCTGATTCTTCTAAGTTTTATGTTAGTGAGGGTGCGGGTGAAAAAGTTTATCAGTTTGATTTAACCTACACTTCTTCTACAGAAATGTTGGACAATGTTATTGAAGTTGCAAGAATAGGTGGTGGTAGTTTTGGTTCATTACAAATGGCACCAGATGAAAGAATTTATTTGGCGGATTATGATAACACTAATTTACATATTATACATAGACCCAATGGTTTAGGTGTACAATGTAATTTTGAAGAAAATGGTATATCATTGACAAGTAGTACTATCACAGGTACATCATCAAATTGGGGATTACCAAACACTATTACAGATAAAGACATATCTTGCGATAGAAATGTTTATATAGTCCCAAAATCTAGGACAGGTTATTTATTCAACGTGTTAGTTAACAATGTGAATAATGTAATAGAACCAAAAAAATTATCTTATTTCGGTGAAGTTTATAGATATAGTCAAAATAATAGTGCATTTACTAATTCTGCGTTGTCTAAGTTTGAGATACCTTATGAAACTTTAAGTGCTAATACTGGTACTACAGTATTCATCCCAACAATAAGTATAGATGAGGGTGAATTTATTATTAAATCGTATTGGCAATATAATGTTAACACACTTTTTGCTAAACAAGAAAAGGTAACCAAAAATAGTATTGATACATATAAAAGAGGTGAACTTTATGGGTTGTATACTCCAGAAACTGATTGGTATTTTATATCTATATTTCAAGCACAAAAACCATTATTTAGTAATACTGTAGCACCAGAACCAAAAAGTATTAATACACTAACAGTTATAACTGAGTTTACTGAAAGTGGTAAAACAGATTATAATGTTGTGGGGTTATCTGATCCTATAGTTAGTTACAATGGTTCAGTTTTAGGTAAAAATATTGAGTATAGTGCAATAACTAGTGGTAATACAACATTTATAAGGTTATTATTTACACCATTAGATAGACAAATATTAACATACGCATATGTTACTGATGGTGGTTCTGATGATTTTTATGGGGATGTTTATAGAATAACTAACACAATTAAAAGTGGTGCGACAGGAACTCAATTAGAGACAGATAGGGTGTTTTATAATACAACACAAAGCAAGTATGAATATTATTTAACTAGTGTTCCTAACAGTACAGTGTTGTTATCTTTAAATGGTTCAGTTTTAAGTAATGGTATAGAATACTATCCCTCTTCTTCCGATAGTAGAAGAATAATATTAGAAGAAACTTTGAGTGTGGGTGATATATTAGAAGCTTTTTATGTACCCGCTTCTCCTATAATTGGTAAAATTAAAACAAATTCACCTACAATAAGTTGGTCAATAAATACTGCACCATCTAATACAGTATATGGTATTTTTACCGTTGAAGTAACTGATCCTACAGACATTAATTTTGAAAGTGTGGAATATACTTTTGTTTTGGATTATGTTAATGGACAAAAAACATATAGTAAACAGATATCATTGACAAATGCTAGAGCAGGTGATAAATTTATATATAGGGTTAAAAATGAAAAATTTTATACTCCTATAGTTGGTGAAACTATTTATAGTGTAAATTATAGTGATGTCAATGATATAGAAATACAATTTAATAGTGGTGAATCATATTAAAATAATAACATTTGATATATTTATTAATAAATAAAAGAAGAAATGAGTTACATAAATAAACAAGATACTACCTTAGTAAGAGTAAAATTAACTGATATAGGTAGAGAACAATTAGCAAAAGGACAATTAACCTTTACTAATTATATGATTGGCGATTCAGAAGTCGACTATAATTACGTTAAAGGGTGGAGTGAATTTGTACCTAGTGAAGGCGCAGCAACAGGAGAATTTTGGTTTCCCGAAGCGGATGGTAATATAGTTAAAAATATTTTTTCTAAAGTATTAAGACCTAAAGATGATAACCCTTTCTTCTCTTCATTTTTATTAAATCAAAGTAATCAATTTATATTCCCCTTAAACCAACAGAGTAATATCCAATTAATAAAAGGTATTGTCACTAATGAAGCGGGAGATAGAGGATTCTTTTCTGGTTCTACAGTAGATACTGGACTGATACCTCAAACAGGTACTGATTTCATTAAAGAAACAGGAACAATTGATTTAAGTAATTTTGATGGTTCAATAGATTCTACGACTTATACACAAGGTATTTTATCTGGTATTACATTAACAGGCAGTGAAGTTAATGACTATATAGTATTTAGGTTTAGTAACCCAACATTGGGAAGTCAAACAGGAAGTACTATGACTGCAGCAACAATAAACTCAACATATAATATTACATCAATAAGTGGTTCTACAATTAAGGTTGATAGAGGTCTACCGACACTAAGTGCTTATTCGGGAACTATAGTAACTTACTATACAATACCAGGAGGTGACAACCCAACAGACGAATACTATGGGGCTAATTCATTAGCATCATATTGGAATACTGGTACATTATCTTTTGATAGTAGTTGTGACATATGTAATGAAAATATACCTGTTTGGAATATGAATAATGTTTGGACTGAAAATCCTGCTGGGTTATATAAAGATTCTCCAGTTAATTATCATGAACATAATTTATTTGGTTCAGAACAATTTGCGGGTAGTAAACAATACTTAAACTACAATGCTAATTTAGTTTGTAACACTAATGATGCGACATCAGTATGTGGTACAGACACACCTATTAGTTATATTGATCCGTATAAAAAGTCAATATCTATATTACATTATTCTAACAGTTGTATATCTAATTTCTATGGTGAACAATTTTATATTGATGAGCAAACGGGTAAACTTTTAAATTTAGATATTCCTGTTATGTGGCATAGAAGAAATGATGTTGGTACTGCAAGTGGTACTACATTAGGTATGAGGTTTACTTCTGACACAATTAAGAAAACATTATCATCTAATAATGATGTAGAATATTATGATTTAATAGAATATAGTGGTATGTCAACTTCACCAACAATGCCATTGGTTGTAGGTAAAGTATTTCCACAATTAAAAATAGTGGTAATAGACAATGAAGAATTAGTATCTGCAATGTCATATAAATCTAATAGAAATTATACACTACCTGATTTATCTGCTGAATTAGTAACACCTTTAAGTGGTAATTGTACGGGTGTACTGAAAGCTGGTGAAACTTTATTTATGACATATTGGTTAGAAAATGTTGGTACAGGTTCTACTGGTACTACAACTGTAACCACACCTATATTACCTTGTCAGAGGTACACAGTTATTGATAATAAAACTGGAACAGATAAAGACGTACAATTTAGAATAGACAATATTGATCATTTACCATATATGAGAAAAATAGAAGATTCTAATTATGATGGTTATGGTTATTTTGCGGACACATTTAAGGTGTTAGCACAAGTAATTAATAGAGATACACAAAACAGACCGACACCATCAGAATGGAAAGTGGTAGATTTTACCTCTACTAATATTACTGGTAATAGTGGTGAAACAATTAACCCGTTACTTTTTGAAAATCAAAATCCTAATACTACTGGATTTTTATTGACAGGTAATTTATATACTGGTGGTACACAATTTAACTTAGGTGAAGAATTAGATATGTCAAATGCAGAATACTATGGTAAAATGACATTTGGTGATGAAAGATTATTTTATGGTAATCTAAGGACATATATATCGGCAACAATTTATAAATCTCTATTTAATATAAATGTTGATGGAGCATCTATATCATCTAGTAGTAATACTACATATGATTTTGGGTTAGATAGGTATGTTAGTGAAGTTGGTATATTAGATAATAATGATAATTTAGTATTGGTTGGTAAATTGTCTAGACCTATTAGGTTAGGAAACTCAACCAACGCATCGATAGAATTAACAATAGACTTTTAAAAAATAAAAAATGGGATTTATAGATAGTGCAACTACAGTAACAATAAGAGCGAGATTAACTGACATTGGTAGAGAAAGATTATTAACTAATAGTAATACAATTTTCTCACATTTTGTATTAGGTGATTCAGACGCAAATTATAATACTAGCGAAAAATTAACAACAGGTAGAATACCAACCAATAGTGGTAATTTAGGTGCTAATAGTTTAACAAATGACAATATATTTCAGAATGTGGGTATAGGTAGTAAACTATTTTTAACTGTACCACCTACCACTAAAAAATCGGTAGAAATAAATTCATCTAAAATAAATAGTGAAATTAAATTGGTTGGTGAGAATACTGTGAGTGGTGATTCTCTAACATATTTACAAATAGATAAAACTATAACAAACAATAAAAACACAAATTACTTTAAAAGTTTATCACTACCAATTAAAAAGGTGGATGTTAATGTGTTTACTGGTACCACATCACAAAATGGTGGTTGGTCAGATACATCTTTTAGTGGTTTAGGTGTTAGTAATGTTTTAATGGGTGTTATAGATAATAGTAACTATGGTGAAATAATTGATGGTAAAAGTGTTAAATTAACATTACCAGTGTATACTGGGTTTACTAGTGGTGGTACAGGTACTGGAATAACAACTTATGAAATTTATAGTACATTTCCAAAAACAACTATACCAAAAACAGATTTAGATTCAGACTATATTGATAGAAGTAGTTACCCTAAATCATTATTTAGTAGAACTATCAATGTCGCATATTTAGTTTCTGATGATTTACAGAAACCAAATAACGACTCATCTAAAAGCTGGTCTACAGGATACGATACATTTAAACCTTTCAGTTTGAATGGTAAAGAACTAATTAATGTACAAAGTGTTTTATCTACAGGTATTAACTCAGATAAAATTGTTGGTGTTGTGTATTTAGATAAAGGTATTTTTACGATTACTGATGAAACAATTGTTAATAATGTTGCAACTAATTTTAGTGGTGATGTAGAAACTACTACAACAAATAACTCATTAGGACTTTACTATTATACTGGTGGTAGTTATAATTGTGTTGTAGATAGTATACAAAAAGATTTAGTTCAAAACATTGTATGTATTGCAGCTAGAGGTGAGTTTTATAATTCACAAAACGAAACACTAACAGTCACAGATGATGTTAGAATTAGTGAAGTGGCTATTACAGATGTGAGTGGGAATGTTTTAGCAATTGGTAAGACGGACAGACATATAGTTAAGAAAAAGAATGACTTTGTAGTATTTGATGTACAGATAGTCATATAATAGTAAGGTAAAAAGTTTTTTATGAGTAGGATATTGGGGTTAGATGTCTCAACCAAAACGATAGGTATATCGTTATTTGAAGACAATGGAGAAAGTGGTAAGTTACAAATGTTAACACACATTACACCAAAGGTTAAACCAAAACCTAAAGACAACATTGAGTTATTAATTAAAAAAGCACAAATTTTTCAAAATGAATTTCTTGAAAAATATAGTGATATAGATGTAAGTAGGGTTATTATCGAAGAACCTTTAGTTCGTTCTAATAATGTAAACACAGTTGCAACTTTACTAAGATTTAATGGTATGATTTGTAAATCAGTATATGAAGTATTAAATATAGTACCAGAATTTATTTCGTCATATGACGCAAGAAAGTTCGCATTTCCTGAGTTAATGGGGATTCGTAAATTCAATAAGAAAGGAGAACCTTACACAGAAAAAGAAATAGAAAGAAAACAACCAGTATTATTCGGTGGACATCCATTTGATGTCGATAAAAAACAAATTATTTGGGAGAAGGTTAATGAAAGAGAACCACAGATTGTTTGGGTATATGACAAACACCAAAGACTCTCAAAAGAAAACTTTGATATGACAGATGCATATGCTTGTGTATTAGGTCAAATGCAAAAAGAAGATAAGTGGACATAGACTTATTTATTAGTTAAATTTTAAATATCGATCTGAAAGGGTCGATATTTTTTTTACCTAAAAGTTTGTTTATTTAAAAAACTTTTGTATATTTGTATCTATAAAACAAATATTATGAGCAAAGAATTAACGGCACTTAGAATGGACTTTAGGGAGAAATGTCCTAACATAAAAGTAAAGTCGTTAGAGGAAAGGAATTATCCACATTGGAAGCGTCTAGTTTTTCTAAATGGTTTGAATTGTGAAGAAATGTTTTTAGTAGCATTGTATATTAAAGACACTTTTTCGGTTGAGGGTAAGTATAACCATAAATCACCTAAATTACACGAATACAAAGGTGACTTGGTATTGACCATAGATGAAGATGAAATTAAACGAGCCATACTTTCAGAAAAAGTTGATACTTTTTGATTGGTTTGAAAACTTATTACTATATTATGGTATGGAAAAACAAAAGAAGGTAGATTAGTAATGTCAGAATTGATAGTTGAAATATTAGAAGGTATTTTAGGTGAACCCAAAAACCATTATGAAAACAAAGGACAGATTTCTTTTGATTGTCCCGTTTGTTCTCATGAAATAAAGGGTTTAGATAAGGGTGATGGTAAAGGTAACTTAGAAGTCAACTATGGGTACCATGTATATAAATGTTGGGCTTGTTCAGAAACACATGAAACACAAGGTACGATTTATAAGTTAATTAGGAATTACGGTAGTAAAAGTGATTTAAAAAAATATAGATTAGTAAACCCAAACATAGAACTTAAAAAGAAAGAAAAGAAAGAGATAAAAGGATTACCAAAAGACTTTATACCTTTATCTGAAGAATGTAATAGTTTAGAATATAAAAAGGCGTTAGAATACTTAACCAAAAGAAATATAGGTATGGATATTATAGAGAAACATAATATCGGTTATTGTGAAAAGGGTGACTATTCAAATAGGGTGGTATTTCCTTCATACGACATACATAATGACGTTAATTATTATTTAGGTAGGAGTTATGAGAAGTATACTAAACTAAAGTATAAGAACCCTGAAATACCTAAAACAGAAATAATATTTAACGAAGGTAAGGTTAATTGGGACTCAAACATTTTTATAGTGGAAGGTGTTTTCGATCATATAGTAGTACCTAATAGTATACCTATGTTGGGTAAGGTAATGAGTGATGACTTATTTACTAAGTTAGTTAGTAAATCTGAATGTAAAGTAGTAATACTTTTAGATTCTGATGCATATACTGACGCAATCAAGTTATATAAAAAATTGAACTCAACTAAATTAATCGGTAGGGTGTTTATTGTAAAATTACCAGATGGGTATGACATATCAGATGTTAACCAAAAGTTAGGTAAAAAAGGTGTGGTAAATGTATTATCTAGCGCAAAAAAAATCAAAGAAAGTTTGTTATAGTTAAAATTTTTTTATACATTTGTATTATGAAATTATTTTTAGACGATATTAGGAATCCTTACGATGTATTTAGATTGACAATCAACCCACTATATGAAAGTGATAAAGATTGGGTAATTGTTAGAGACTACCACCAATTTATTGATGCAATTAATAAGTTTGGGTTACCAACTCACATATCTTTCGATCACGATTTATCATACGATGCATATCTACCAGAAAATCAAGAAGGTGATATTGACTATGAAAGTTTAGAAGAAAAGACAGGATATGATGCTTGTAGATGGTTATGTGAATATTGTTTAGATAAAGGTAAAGATATACCATTTTATTTAGTACACTCCGCAAATCCTGTGGGTGTAGAAAATATAAAAAGATATTTAGAAAACTTTAAAAAACATTTGGTAGATTAAAATATTTTTTATATATTTACAATATGAAAAACAACATTCAATTTACAAATAAAGGTTTACAACTAATTAATTTAGTGGAAGAATACAATAACACAAGTAGGTTTGAACTATATAAAAGATACTTTCTTATAAAAGAAATACGATATCTTACAGATACTGTCCACTTAATAGGTGCTTATAGTATATTATATACAATAATTTTTAAATAATAATATATGTTAGAAATTATTATAGTAATATTTGTATTATTAATACCAATACTATTCTCCACAAGATTAGACGATTAAATATAAGTATTATGAAAAAATATATAGTAGTAGAAAGAAATCGAAAGTGGGATTCATTTGATTTAATTAATGAAGATACAAATGGTTTAGGTGAAATATGGGAATCACATATCCCATATAAAGTAAACATTGAAGAGAGAGGTAGAATTAAACCACTTATTTTTGACAATAGAAGTGAGGCGGTTAAATATAAAGATAAGATACAGTCTGATCATAATAGAGGATGGTTAGAGAATAGTCACATTTATAAAATGTATGGAGACTCAAAACCTAAATGGAAAGTGGAAGAATATACGGGAGAGTTATTTA
>WLWH01001920.1_pt1 | contig 12564 bp, 13 predicted proteins | sample 6712741 | NCBI WGS metagenome assembly WLWH01 (sample SAMN12718694, study PRJNA515312) | sponge metagenome | isolation source: marine sponge | host: Mycale hentscheli | place: New Zealand: South Island, Marlborough, Capsize Point | collected 2003-05-01 | reverse complement strand
TGATAATATCTTTTTCTCCTTTCTTTATCTCCGTGGTCTAAATGTTTATATAATTTTAATCGTGTTTTATCCTTAAAGTGCTCAAATCTCGAATCCCCCCAGTGTATCGTTTTTATTCTTCCAGTTTCAGGATTTTTCACTTTAATCATATATTTTTTATTTTTTCTCGTTGATTTCATAATTTTATTTAATTTTATTTTACTCATTATATAATATATTAGAATTTTTTCACCCTACCTTTTCTTTTCTTTTCTTTATGGTAAAAATAATATTTAAAAAATAAATTAGTTAAACATAAAGAAAAATGGAGAAAACGTGTAGTATATGTAATGAAAAAAAAATATGGAAAGGTAGACAAAAATTTTGTAATCAATGCTCTTATAAAAAATATAAAAAAAATAAAAAAAGAAAAAAAACAACTATTAAATGTCCTAATTGTAATATAATAAGACAAGTTAGAACTGATTTTTATAATAAAAGAAAAACTGATTATTGTTCTAAATGTAGTTATTTAGATAGATTACAAACTTATAAAAGTAAATATCCAAAAGAATTAAGAGAAACTGATATATTTAAAAGATGGACAGGAATGAAAGGAAGGTGTAATTCAAAAGATAAAAAAAAATGGTATGGTAATATATCAGTATGTGATGAATGGTTAGATTTTAATAATTTTTATAAATGGAGTATTGAAAATGGATTTAGAAAAGATTTAGAAATAGACAGAATAGATGAAACAAAAAATTATTGTCCTTCTAATTGTCAATATATAACTCATAGAGAAAATACATTAAAAATAAAAAAACCTTTCTGTAGAAGTAAAGATAAAATAGTATTTTCAAAAAAAATTAAATGTGAGTGTGGGTGTATTGTAAATAAATATTCTTTATTAAGGCATAAAAGAACTGAAAAACATTTATACCATCTTAAAACTTCTTAACTCTACCAGTCTTTTTTTTTTCTTTCATTGCTTTTTTAATTCTTTTACTTTTCATTCCTCCTAATTCTTTGTATGTTTTAGGAGTTTTCTTCGATACTTTAACAGTTGGTCTATAAACATCTCCTTTTTTTTTATATCCTACTTCTCCTCGTTGGTTCCTCCATTTAGATTTGTTCCATGCCGATAATCCGGTGTTTTTATTTTTTTTACCACTATAAGCATTACTTTTTTTATGTTTTTTTTTATATTCTTTTTTATATTCTTTTACAATTAAATTAGAACGATAAGCTGAATTTTTCATTTTTTCTTGATATTTTTTCTTTATTCTATTATATAAATTTATATCTTTTGGCCCTGAACTCATTTATATAATAATATTATATTATTATACTAATTCTTCTTTTTTATCTTCATTTTCAGTTATATCTCTTTTACTAATTTTACGTATAATACCATCCACGATTCCGTTATGTTTAGAACATTTACTTGCTCCTGAAAATTCACTATAAATGGTTGCTACTAATAATAAAACATTCAAAGAATAAGATATTATGTTTTCATATCTAAAATCACAATCAGTAGCTGTTATAGTATTATTGAACATTAATATAATATATATATATTATAATAATTTATTTTTAACCTTTACTTTTATATTTATTTCATAACAACTTTTCTTTGGGGTGCTACCATTAATGTTCTAATATGACATACGTAATTATGGAATAATAAAGCCCTTGTTTGAGAACTAAAATTAATATAATTTCTAAATTCACCCTCTGCTCTCAACATATTAAATGTATGATTATAGCGAGCAAGATTACGACCTATGGCCATACATTGTTGAGTATCTACTAAATTTTTAACACGATATCCACAAGCATTTAAACTATCTTCAAGCTCTTTAAGATGTATAGCATTGTAATTTCCGCTTTGATTATACGTTCTACTATATTTAGATAAATCAACATTACGATTTGGTTGTTTTACATTATTATAAATATAGTAATAATCTTTTGGTGTTGTTGCTGTATCTAGTGGAGTTGCTAGATTATCCCTCTCTATCTGTGAATTACCACCAGCATCCTCCCAGTTAGTTAATACAGCACGGCATCTTTGTAATTTACTATTAATTAGATTAGATACTCTAATAGCTCCGGACGGACTATTTACCGGATAATCGGCCCACGATTGATATGAATATGAAAATCCACCTTTACTACTAACTGCTGTTTGATATTGTTGTATTTGTTTATCATTTAAATTAATTACACCACATACTAACTCGCATTTATCAATAGTAATTTTTGGTTTGGTTGGAGGATCTAATAAAAATACTTTCATATCTTGATCGGCGGGATTTGCGCTAAAATCTGTTCCGACAAAAGTCAATGATGTTACATTAGCATTAAAAGTAATAGATACAACATCAACATCAACACTAAATGCTCCATTAGTTACTCTTACTTTTTGACCTACGGAGAATGGGCATCTAAAACCATTACCTTCATTAATGATATGACCATCATTACCGGCTATTGCGGCATTAGCAATAGGGATAGTTGTGGCGGCTGCTCCATTAATTCTTGGATTGTTTTGGACGGCGTATGCTTCTTCTTGTGAATAACCTAATGCGATATTTTGATTATCAAAATCATCGGGAGTTGCTAATGTTCGTCCTAATTGATTACTTCTACCTTGGATTACTTTATATACATCATCTTCTAAATCAATTCTAATAATTAAACCATTAGTAAGCATATTAGGGAATGGATTTTGTGGATTATTAAGAATACCTGATAGTTTTAAATCAACACATACTTCTAATTTTTTATTTTGGACTGTATTAACTGTTAATGATGCTATCTGTGCTGTTGAATGGCCAGCTCGTGCTCCGGCCGCGTCTTCAAGACAAGTTCTTCTACCAGCTCCTTCGAAAAGTGTTTTAAAATTCTCATTAGTTTCATTTTGTGTGTAATTGTCAACAAGACGGCATAACATATTGTAGTTAAGGATTTGTTCAAGGACGACCTCCCGATCACCACTTTCAATAGTTAAATTTTTAATTAAAGCATTACCAGCTCCTATTTTATCGTGAAAACAAGCCCTGAAGTAGTGGTCAGGATCTGCTACACCAGCATTTAAAGCACCCGCTAGACTATCCCCGATTTGAACGTTGAATTTTAAAAAAGTTTGTGCTGTATTTATTAAAGGGATATTCGGTGGTATTTTAAATTCAAGAGTATCTCCTAATTTATATGAAGAATTACGCGTTTCGAAAATTTTCACTGAGCTCATTATATTATATATAAACATAATATAATTTAATATTTAAACTTTAATTAATTTTTTTTTTTTTATCAATTTTTAATACTCCTTTTTTTTCATATTTATATCTTAAAATATATTTAAATATAGTATGACCGAATTTTTCAATTAAATTGCTACATAATATAGTTATTATCATTATCTTTAATATATTAATATTAGAATGTTTTTTATGATACTTTGTTTTAAGATGTCTGTTTTTATGACCGTGAGTATATTTCCTCCCACATATACATTTATGAACTACTGCTTTTTTTTTTAATAATTTTAATCTATTTTTTGTTACATATCTTTTTTTCCATAAATTAACTTTATCAATATTACTAATTCTGTATTCTTCAATAGTCCTTGTCGGGATTTGTTTATTTAATAATTTATCTTTCTTATTTTCTATAAAATATCTTTCTATTTTATGTAATTCTTTTTTTGTAATATTTCTTTTTATTTTTTTTAATATTCTATAATTCCATTTATCCCACCCTTTAATATTAATATAATTATATAATTTTGTATCTAATTTTTTTTTAGCTTTACTCTTGTGGTTTATTAATCGATTATATAAACATTTAGTCGAACCTATATATGACATTGAACAATCCTGACTGTATAATTCATATATACATTTTGTGTTTTTTTTTATATTAGATGACATAATATATAAATATATAACGATTTCTTTATATCATTTAAAACAATTTATGAATTAAAAGCGTGAATAGATGTAAAACTCGGCATAGCAAATTTACCAGCTACATTCATAATTGAATTTTCTTCTTGTTGTTGTTTTTGTTGTAATTCTTGTGTTTGTGTTTTTAAATCCTCAGCATTTTTAACCGCCTCATAAATACCAACACCTGCTAACGCTATACCCGTTCCAACCATTGCTATCTGTCCGGCGATCGGGACCCACCCTACTGCGGCATCAGTAGCCCCTACAACTGCTGCTGCCGTGGCATCTACCGCTGCTTCTGTCCCTGCTGTTACAACCGCATCAGTCACGAGTTCCCCTGTTTCTGCTGCTGTATCTGCTGCTACATCCGCTGCTGTATCTGCTGTTGTTGAAAAATCTGTCATTTCTATTGTTTGTGTAGGTGCTGTTTCTGTTGTTGTTGATAAAGGAGCATCTGCTGTTTGTTCTATTTCTGCTGTCGGTGCTTCTTGTAGTGGATCTGAAATTTTACTTTCTCCCATAGCTGTCATTTCTATATTTTGTGGTTGTTCACTTTCTAATTGTGATGAACCCTCAAAGGTTGAAGGATATGATGAGGGTTTATCATCAACTTGTTCAATTAAACCTGTTGTTGTATCTGTCATATATGGGTCACTGCTTCCTACTTGACCTAATGTGTAATTAGGGTCAGCAAACTCTCCAAATTCTGTGTCTAATTCATCCGGACCATCTGTTTTTCCAAATTCTTGATATTGTGATGGAGCTGTCGTTTCTTCTGGTGATGATATCATCTCAGTCATCTCTATATTTTGTGGCTGTGTGGGGGTCTGTTTTAACTCTCCTAAGAATCCAACAACACGTCCCGATTGATTTGTTACGAATTTAGTTCCTTCTGGGACTGTTTCTTGTAAAGATTGTTCTAATTCTCCTTGCTTTTCTTCAATCTGTGATAAGACTTGTTCTGTTTCTGTGGGTGCTGGTGATCTAAAGGGGTTATAATTATCGAGTGTTCCTCCTAATTTACGGCCCAACTGTCCCATTACTGTTGTTTCCCGTCCTCCAAATAAATTACTAAAAAAACCGATATCGTTGTCATTTGACGCATATGAAAAATTATTATCAAAAAGCATACTTTCACTTTGTCCATATATTCCTGGATTTACTGTTCGTGCTAGTGTTGATGTTGATTGGAATAAATTTTCACCTACTGGCTCTAATTGTGTTAATTCTAATGAATCTGTCGCTTCTTGTGGTGCTGCTGCTTCTGGCTCATCCAAAACTAATTCATCTGGGGCGGTTGTTTCTTCTGGCTCTGTGTTTGTTATATCTTCTATGCTTTGTTTAGTCTCTCCCATTCTTTGAAAAGCACCTGAACCCACTATTTCATTAGATTCTTGTGGATATGGTTCATTTGCTTCAAATAATACTTCTTCATCTTCTGGATCATATTCTTCTTCATCTACATTTCCTATTAATCCTGTATCTTGAAAGCCACTGAATGATTCTAATGATATAGGGGTTTCATCTTCTGCTGGTGTTTCTGCTGCTTCTGTTGTTTCTTCTGTTGTTGTGAATGTTTGTCTTACTTGATTTGCTGTATCTCTTAATTCATTAAAATTTTCTCGTGCTTCGTTTATTGTATCCCGTGCTTCATTGACTGTATCTTTAATTTTATTAATAGATTTAATGGCCCCTTTTCCTATTCCATATAAACCTGTGGTTGTCCCCGAAGTTGAACCAATAATATTCCATATTGAAGATTCCTGATTTAAATTTGCTTTTAAATTCCCCAAGTCATTAGTATATTTACTATATATTTTTCCTTTTATTTTTGTATCTAATCTTGATAATGCGTTATCTAAACCACTTACACCTTGTGAATATTGAAAAGCCATTTATTATATAATATTACTATATATAATAATATATCTTATTAACAATTATTTTTTATTAATATCGCATATCCATATCCATATTTTTTCCACGTTTTTAATTCATACATATTATTCATTTGAACAAAAAAATCAACGGCATTAATTAATGCTGGTTTATAAAATTTTTCACTTTCATAATTATTAATTATTATTAATCCATTATTATTTATATAAGGTGATATTTTATATAAATCGTGTATTATTCCTTGGTATGTGTCATCACTATCCATATATACTAATTCTATACCTTTTGGATAATATCTTGTGAAAAAATCTTTATTTCTAAATAGTTTTTGTGTTGTTGATTCTAATGTTATTAATTTTTTTTTATAAATATTTGTTAGTAATTTTCTATAATTATGTTTTATTCCATTAAATTTTTCATCAATACTTATTAATCTATTTATTTTTTTATTACTTTCTAATATTGTAAAAGTCGCTCGTCCTGTTCCCATACCTAATTCTAATATATATTTCGGGTTTAACTGTTCAATAACACTTTGTAGAAAGTATGCTTGATTCTGTGTTAATGATCCCTCTTCTTTACACCATTTATAATGAAAACTTATTGGCTTTCTATTATACATTATATTATTACTCTATATTATTATTATTTATTTCATTATCTAAATTATTATCATTATCATTACAAAATTTATCTGTTATATCTTCAAGAAAACACCGATAAGCCCTTGGTGGTGATACATCTAACCTTAGATATAAAAAACTGTATCTTTCCCTTGTGGCGTATTTCATCATTCTTACAAAATTTTTTTTATTACAATACATAGCCCCATAGATTTCATATAAATCGGTCAGTTCTTTTCCACTCTTAGTCCTAAATAAAATAACATTCGTAGCTTGATTTCTTGCTGCTTTGGCTATTTGTTTTAATGATTGTGTCATAAATACCATATTAGTATTGTAGTGGCGATGCCGGCTCGTTAAATGGTCTGCGAATGGTGTCTTAAATCCCAGTAGGTCGTCTAAACATATCAATGTTCTTTTTCTTTCTTTAACAGGATATGATTCTTGGAATTTAATAATATCACGGACAATATTATCATCGTATTTATCGTAAATACTCCCTCCGTAATCCTCACGAATACAAGCCATTGTTCTATCACTCATTATTGTTGGACTAATATAAAATAAATAATCTATATTATCTTTACAATGTAAAAATCTATATAATAAATTTATTAAAGTTACCCCCTTACCGCTACCTCTACTACCGATGACTAATAGTATAAACGAAGATGACAAATTTGGCATTATTTCATTAATTTGACGATTTAAAGCCATACCCGTTGTGTCTGTCTTTACGGGTAGAATACGTAAATCTTCTTTATTATCATTTATGTTATTCATATATATATATTAATAACATAATATTTTATTAAAATTAATCAAATCTTACTTCAATAGGTTCTTTTAATTGAATAAATTTTACCCCTATGTTCTCGGCCATATGGATATTATTTTTGAATCTTATTCTTTTTTTTACTATTCCTATTTCTTCGTGATTTTTTGATATTTCATCCTTCAATATTTTATAGTAATCATACATTTCACTTTTATTGCTCAATGAACTATCTTTATATAAAGTGTCCCTTTTTATATATTTACTATTTACACAAATCGGAGTGTTATATTCAATATCATACCGTTCTCTAAGCGTTTTTTTGTCTATATAAGTATATACGTGTAACCATTCAGTTTTATTATATTTATTTTTATTTTTTTTCAATATATTTGTAGGGACAAATATTTTTTTATACATTATACTATTATATATATAAAAAAATATTATTAAAAACTCCAATTACCATTATAAGGACTATTATTTCTCATATCATTTAATATATTATATGTTGTAGGTCTTACTTTTTCTGGTTTTTGTTGAATCACTGGTTTTCTTCTTCTTAATTGTGTTTTTTGAGCGTTTTGAGCGTTTTGTCTATATAATTTAGGAGATTCTTGTGGTGGTAGTGGTGGTTTTTGTTGATGTCCTGATAATAAATTATATTTTTTCATTAATCCTAACATTCTATCCATATTCTCAAATAAATCACCACTATTATTTTTTTGTTGATCTGCTTTTTTTATTTCTCTTTTTAAATTTGTAGGATTTCTTACTTGTTCTTTATATGTTGATACTTTTTTTAGTCTTTCTTCTTCATTTTTTTTTAATCTCTTTTGTCTGTTTAATTCTCTTAATCTGTCAATATGTGCTTGTTGCTTTTTAGATAATTTCTTTTTAGGTTTTGTTTTCTTGACCTTTTCTTGTTTTACGACTTCTTGTTTTATTATGACTTTTTTATTTTCTATGACATTAATATTTTTTTTATGTGTAGGTTTAGCTTTTTCAAAATCTACAAAAATTTGTCTTTCTTTCGGTTCTTCTACTCCATATTCTTCATCTTCAATATCTTCTTCTATTTCTTCTACTTTTTTTATTGACAAATCCTCTTCTTCTCTAACTTCTGGGATTATATTAACTTTATCGTTCCCTATCTCCATTATATATATTTTATTAATATTTTTTTTTTATAATATTATACAACATTAGAATTATTTACTGATAACTGCTCTGCTTTTACATCTTCATTTTTTGTTAATCTAAGCTCTTTTAGTTGTTCTTGTTGATTTTTAAATAATAACATCTTCATATAGTGAGGATCAGTCCTTAATTTTAATGTAATACCCATAAAAATACCTAATGTATTTGCTGGAGCCATCGCACCATCATAATTTGTTATTTTTACATTAATTTTTTGTATTGTTAAGTTTGAAGGATTATTTAAATTTATCCAATTTAAAGTTGAATTTTTTAAAAAACTACCATTATTCATATTTCCTATGTAATTTAGATTAGTTGAACTAGTTAATAATCCACTTTGAGTAACACACGAAAACTCCGGTATTTGTAGTATATAAGAGTATCCATCTACTCCTGCTGGTAGAACATTAACAAAATCATATAGACACACCTGACTATATGGTTTTATTTCTACTGGTTGATTAAATATTACAACAAAATTATTAGCGTCTTGATGGCCTCCTATAATTTCATTATTTAATAATAACGTTTCATTATAACTCGTCATATCCATTTTATTATATTTTAATATATATTTTTTTTTCTTACTTTAAAACATATAATGGAGTTTAATAGAGAATTTATTAATAATAATGATTTACAATTAAACAGAGAACACAACCAATTAATCAATACTATTAACGTATTAGAAAAAAAATCTAAGAAAAAAAAGATTGTTAAAGAAAAAGACCTATTTGAAGGTGGTGATAATAAACCTTTGTTTAAGAACAACAAGAATAAAAAAAACGTCTTTGTCTTTGATCGTGAAGAGGCTCAGGACCGTTTTAATTCGTTTTTTTCTAAATTTCAGAACAATATTAAATTGTGAGAACTATGACTATTTAGAGAGAGACTGAGAGAGACTGAGAGAGGATTAAAAATTATTAAAATTATAAAAATTTAATAATTTGAATTAGGGGTTACAAAAAGGTTACAAAGGTTACAAAAAATGCCCCCATTTTGCTTATTTTTTATTTTTTGTTTGCTTTCTATATAAATAAGTTATATAGGGGCAATATTTGTAACCCTTGCTATTTTTCTATTTTATAAAAAAAAAAAATATAAATAGATCAGTAATAGAACATATAAATTAATAATTATTTTAAAAAATTCCATTTCGTGGTGTGGCAAAAAATGTAACCCCCCGGGCAATATTTGTAACCCCGGGGCAATATTTGTAACCCCAACCCATTTTTGTCCTTTTTTTCTTACATTTCTTCATCATCTTCATCAAAATCTTCTTCATTTTTATCATATATAATATATCCAACTAATACTGACCTTAATTGTTTTTTATTAATTTTAATAACACTTTTAAAATGTTTTTTATATAAGATATGCTCTTTCAGCTTATCTTTTACCCAACCTTTGTTATGGGTTCTTTTACATTTATTACTTAAAATATTGTAATATTCACTATCTTTATATGTTTCAAATATATCCTTTAACTTAATAATATCTTTTTTATTACCAGTATATTTAAAATTATTATCTAACCAAAAGGTGAATAAATCACTCATAATCATATATTTTTTATTTAATTTTCTTACTTCATCATTTAATTTAATTACATTATTATTATCACAATATGATTTGTAATATTTAGTTAATATCCAAAATAAAGATTCAGCATATATTTTTTTAAATTCATCACTTTTATAATATTTATTTTGTTTAAATATTAAATTTTCTAAATCATTCTCTTTAACTTCACTAAATGTTGATTTAAACGGGATTTCTATCAATCTTTCTTGTATTCCATTATCAACACTATCAAATGCTATTCTATGGTTAGTTTCACATATTAGAGTAAGTCTAAGCTCTACTCTATCATTTTTACAATAAAGGCCTCGTCCATTTATAGATGAATTCCCTGTTATTTCTTTAATTTTAGAACAATTATATTTTTTATTACATTCAGGTTCATTCACAAGAACAAGCCTTTTATATGATAAATTAGCGAGTTCTTGATCAGGTCCATTTTTACTTTCATTTTGAAACATAACAGGCTTACCACGGTGACAATAACCAGTAATTCTATCTGTATTTAACATATACTCCATCAATTCATTTAATAAACCCTTACCATTACGGCCAGCTCCATTAGCGAGCGTGAATTTCTCTAATATTTTACCATACAACCCTGTTGATAATACTGTTAAATAGATATCTCTATTAGATGGATTATCATAAAATATATTATCAATAATATCAAGTAATTCAACACATAATTTATCATTTTCACCTTCAATTGTTAAATTTGTCGTTTGTGATGTATAATATAATGGATTTGATGGTTCTATTCTATGAGTTTTTAAATTATATACACAGTTTCTATGTTGAATAATATGAGAGAAATCATTAAATTTAAAATCATTAGATTTAGTAAAATGAATGATTGAATGTTTAATATAATTTTGTATTTTTTTTTCAGTTCTAATCCATTTAATTATCTTATGTATTTCATTATTTTCTTTTTGTATTTTTTCTCTTTCATTTTCTTTAATATTATTACTAAATTTAAGATTATTATTTTGTATTAATTTAAAAAAATAATCAGCAAATTTTGTTGAATAATATCTAATCATTGTTATATTTTGTTCTTCATACTCCCAATAATTACCATTATAACAATACCAATTGTTATTATAATAAATAAATTTATTATTAAATAAATCATAAAATCTTTTACTAATATTGTAAGTTGTTAAATCTTTTGTATCAAAATTAGATAATGTAATATTTGTATCAATTGTAATATCATTTTTTAAAGATTTGATAGCCCATTTAACACCATATTCTTCTGTTAATTCATTTAATATATTTATATCAATATCCTTATCACATGTAAAGCCATCATAGAAGATAGTGTGTATATGCTCCTTATAATGTTCAATAACACTTTGTAATATATTGTTTTCAAAATAACACAATATACGGTTCAATTTTGAGCTTATCTTATTTTTACTATCAGTATCAACTGAATTAATAAGATGTTCATAATTTTTTACAATAATTTGTTTTAATGGATTAACTTCATTAAATAGATTATTCAAAAAAATATTATTTGTAAAGTATTTATCACAATTTAATAAAATATTAATATCAAGCTTTTTAAAATTATATTTTTCTAACATTTCATCTCTATTAATAATATATTCATTTAAATATTTTGTTTTAATATCAAGTTGATTACACAAGTATAATAAGATAGTAGGGTGACAATTTATAATATCATAATCTTGAACATTAACACCATCTAATACAAATTTTTTAATTGATTTTTCAAGTGACTGAATACCAAAACCATTGACATATAATCTACCGTTATTTTGATTTTTTCCATATTTATATGTCTTTTTAACTGTTGCTGTATTATTTTTTAGTAATTGATTAAAATATTTACGAATTGTATAAAAATATATTCTTGTTTCATCTTCTGTATAATTACTTGATGCGTCTTTAAATTTTGTTATATATGTATCAAGAGTTAGTGTCATAAATTTTTCAACTTGTTTTAAATTTATAGTTTCATTAAATTCTTTAATATCTGTATTATTAACCATTTTAATATTAGTTGATATTTTATTTTCATTAATATCTTCTTCAATTTTATTTTCACTAGACATATTAGATTTAGATTTGTTCATCATATTTATATATATATTACTGTTAAGTATTCTTTAAATCTCTTTATGAATATAAAAAATCATTCTAACCACGTAATATCTTTTTCTAAATTCATTTTATAACAATAATAGAAGCAATCAAAATTACATTTACTTTTATAATTATCAGGCATTTCACCATCAATTTTTTTAGTAAAATGTATTCTTCTTCGAGGTATAATTATTTGTAAATTTTTATCTTTCCATTTTCTAAAATAAGAAGTATTTATTTTACTTGACGGCATTATAATAATAAATGGTTTATCTAATTCATATAATCTATTCATAATTTGTTTAGATAAACTAAAAGGAGGGTTAGATATGATTATATCTCCTAAATTATTTAAAAAAAAATCAACTTTTTTATGGATTACATTAAATCCTAATTCAGTAAGATATTGACCACTTTTTCCATCACCATA
>WLWH01001919.1_pt1 | contig 12567 bp, 22 predicted proteins | sample 6712741 | NCBI WGS metagenome assembly WLWH01 (sample SAMN12718694, study PRJNA515312) | sponge metagenome | isolation source: marine sponge | host: Mycale hentscheli | place: New Zealand: South Island, Marlborough, Capsize Point | collected 2003-05-01 | reverse complement strand
TCATAGTGAGCATGACCTTTTGGGTAAAAAGAAACAAAAGAATCAGTATTAACAATATTAATTTTACAATATCTGCATTTGCCGACATTAATTATTGATTGTATTTTGTTCTTCTTGCCCACCATCTCCCCAGTTCAACTTAATGAACTACACCTAAACATTAAGAATTTCGTTTATAGGCTTTAGCACTTATTGTACTATTTTTTTTAGACCTACTTTTACCTGCCTTTTTTCTTTTATTGACATAGTACCAAAGTCCTTTTTTAACTACTTTTCCATCTTTTCGTTTATGATAACCTTTTTTCATAATTATTTTTTCTTCTTGTTTTTTTTCTTTTTCTTTTTGTTCTTCATTGGTGGTCTTCCTTTTTTACTTCCGTAAGTTCCTTTTCCGTATGGCATAGTTATTTCCTTTTGTTTTTATGTTTATTATTACCCATATACCAATCTCCAGGTTCATAGTTCCATTTTTTACCATGATGACCTCTTAAATCGGCATACAGCATTCTAGCTTTCACTATGAATTTTAAAATACTTCTTACCACTTTTTGCAAGACCAGTATCTTGCGGTTAGTTTATTATTAGCCGTACTACATTTATGTCTGGCTCTAAAACTTTTTCGTCTTGCTGGATTAGATTTTTTAATAGTCATGTTTGCATCTCCGTATCTAATTAATCTTACGGTGCTTCCTGACTTTGCAAGAACAGCAAATTTCTTTGTTTTTGTTCTAGCTCTTTTAGGTTTATTATAACCTGAAAAACTTTCGCCTCTATAATTTATTGCCATTCCTTATAACCTTTTTCATCTTTAATTAATGCCATTCTTCTATCATCATTTTCAAAGGTTGTGTTTTTGGTACTTACATGAATCCAACCTGAATTTATATCCGAATCATTATAGTATTCTAAAATTAACTGATCATAAGAATATTTTTCTTTGATGTATGTTGCAACTTCTTTATTATCAACTCCAGGTATCTCAAAGTCCACCGCTTCTCCTTGACAATGCTGACTTGTCGGCTTTGAGCCTATCATGGTAGCTAATTGTTCGCTTCTAAATCCGCTAGTAACTTTAATTGGTAATTTATAATGATTTCTTAAAGGTTGAAGTATTTTTTCGCAAAGGTTTTGTAGGTTATTTATTTGTTGTTCGTTAGGTGTATTATCAATATCATTTCGTAAAGCCGTTTGGCTTTGTGTTAATTCTTTTAATGTAAAATTATCTGTCAGGTTCATTGTTTTCAAAATATTTATAATCAAATTCAACAGCTTTCCAGCCGTCTTTTTTCTTTAGTTTGCTTCTTTTACCAAAATCCTCCGCTTCTTGTAAAGTAGTAAAAATTTGGTTTGTAAATATTCTTAATTTTTCAGTATTCTTATCGGTAATAACTACCAAATACATCATGCCCTAATTTTAGGTTTTTTAGGCGGTAAAAGTATCTGTTGGCAATCAAATTTAAGATAAATACCATATTGATTAATTTCTTCTCTTCCCATTTCTACTGTTTTGTCCATAGATTTTTTATATCCATCAACCATACAAGTATAAAAATCGTCATAAACCTTATCAAAGGTATGCGGTTCAAGGCACTGATTCGCCATAGAGGAACACATTACTATCGTTAATACTATACTCATTTATCTTCTTTTGGTTTTAATTTATCTTCTAGTTCTTTAATTTTTTTGTTAGCTTGTTCTAAATCGGTAGAAGTATGTTCTAACTTTTGTAAGCAACGCTTATTAGCAGCGTCTTTAGACTTACCAGCGTCTTGAAGTTCCGCTACTTCTTGTTTAAGTATTCTTACCTGATCTTTATATTCGTTTATTATCTCTAAACTTTCTGACATATAAAAAAATATTATTTTGGTTTTTTCATAATATCTGCACCTTTAAGACCATAGATTGCAGAAACAACTCCGATAAACAGAGCTTGATACCAGAATGGCATATTATTAAAATACTCAAAAAACATTTCAACTTTTTTCATAATTTCTGGATCGTCAGAAAATATAGACCAAATAAGTAACATTACAGGTGCCGACACCAAAATTAAAACAAACTCATCTTTCCAGCCTTGCTGATTATTTTGCATAACAGCTTGTTTGTATTCAAGCTCACCTTTTGCCATTTTTTCCGCATGAGTAGTTTCTGCGTCAGCCATGAGCATTTTAGTTTTTTGTCTTTGCTTGTAAATATGCGAACCTGCATTTACAGCCAGTTTGATTGCACTTAACCACATAACTATCTCCTTTTTTTAAGATGTTTTAAAGTAAATTTTACTCTTTGTCGCCAAACAAAACCATATAATTTTCTTAATAAACATTCTAGCTTTACAAGTAAATATTCCATAATTAAACCTCATAAAATCCTTAATGTTTACAGTTATCACAAATACATAAATCACTATCATAATGGTGTAAATGTAGTTCATCTTTACAATGACAATTACAATGACAATTTTTACATACTTTTTTTTTTCTTTTTTTCTTTGGTTTTTTTATAACTAAATTACCTATTTTTTCGCATACATTATCTAACCAAGTTAAAAAACTTATTATGACTTTATCTAAAAACATATCAATCTAATATTAATGCTTTAATACTTTTTTCGCCCATATATATTTCAGTTTCTGCCATAGATTTTATACATTGATACTCTATTGATTTAGAAGCACCTCTGGAAGCCACCCTTTTACCTTTCAGACAATCGGACATAGAACTTTGAATACGATGCTCTTTTATTTCACCGTTTATTATTAACAATAAAGCAATTACAATTTCCTGCATTTAATAATTCTTTCCGTTTTCTCTAACTTTATCTTTTAATTTTTCTATATCGTTTAAGGCTTTATCTAATTGTTTTTCTATGTGAATAAGCATTACTTGATTATGTATATTCTTATCTAAAAGTTCTTGATGTTTTTCTATTGTTTCGTACAAATCCTCTAATAAAAGAAATTGCTCTTTATCAACTGTTGTTTGTTCACTAGCTTTTAATAAATCAGCATTCATCAATTCCCTTGATGTCTCTAGTGATGTAAGTCTAGCAGTTATTTCGGTGTAAGCGAAGATGCCCATAGAAATTGCTATTATGATTCCTATCATGTTCTTAACAGGCATAGCCACCGATGTGTTCTCATTAATCTTCATAGTCAACCATTAATAATTTTATACCTAATTTTTTTTGTTTTTTTGTAGGTGCTCTATATATTTTATATGAGCCTTTAGGTTTATTTTTTAAACATTTACCTTTTTTGTTTTTACGAAAAGTAATTGTCTTAATATCAATTAGTTCTACATTACCATTTTTGTCAACGATAACAATATCAAACGGACAACTTGGATCACAGCTTTTGGCGACATAATAGCCTTTTTTAGTAAGATTAGCTATTGTTTCGTATTCGCCAACTGTACCTTTAATAGAAGTTTTTTTTTGTCGTTCAGAGATAAGTTTTTTATCTATTTGCAAAACAATTATTTAATAAAGTAATTATAACCACTTGTTATTACTGCAGCTATTACTAATAATAACCAAACAGCACCTTTCCCTTTATTAATATCGGCTCTTAATGAAGAAGTTTCTTGTTTTAGTTCCCTAACTTCTTTAACTAAAAAATCTATTTTAACTTCTGTTGCCGATTTTTTTGCCATGTTATTCTTCTTTCTTACCTTGAAGCATTTGTAAGTATTCGTAAATAAATTGTCTTGTTTCGGAATCAGCGTTTGCCATAATAGTACCTAATTTTCCTAAATGTTGAATAACGCCATCAGCACCTTTGTTTCCTGTTATTTTAATTCCTTGTGCTAACCATTTAATAAAATTTGGGTTAGTCATTAATCCAGCTGTTACTCTTGCACTTCCTATAACTAAAGGAACGGATAATATAAAAGCAGGATTACCTGTAAATGCAGTTGCTCCTCCACCAAATATTAAACCTTGTCCTACTAATCTATCTGCAGTTCCACTAGGATTAGCAAAAGTTTTACCACTTGCTCTAATATTATCTGCAATATTAACTACTTGTTGTAAATTTTTTTGAAATTCTTTTCCAAAAGGTGCACTTTTAAAAAGTGTTTTTTTAGCTTGATCTGATAATTTACTAAAATTAGTTAAAAAAGTTTCGGAAGAAAATCTTCCAGCTGTCATAACAGTATCGCCACCAAAAGTTTGTGCTGGTTGCATACGACCCATTCTTTCAAGAATATTAGATACTAAAATTTTATATGAATCGTTTGATGCTTCTTTATTTACTTTTGCTAAAGAATTTCTTACTGCATTTAATCTAGTCGCACCTTCTTTTCCTGAACTTAATAAACTCATTACAAGTTTATCAGGGTCAGTAATATTTACTATTGGTTGTAAATAATCTTCAATTCTTTGTAATCCTTTTTGGTAAAATTTATTAGCCGTATCTAATTGTTTTACGGCAGTATCACTTCCATATTTTTTAGCAGCAATTTTTAAATCTTCGCTTAATGCTTTATAAATTAATTTTAATTGTCCTTTTTCTACATCAGGAACTAAATCAAAAGAAGCCATTTTTTTACCTATTTTTTGTTTTATACTTTTAACTGCAGCATAAGGTAATTGTCCATTGACCATATCTTTTTGCAAATTACCAAACAAATCTTTTAAGAATGGACTTTTTAATTGATCGCCTACATTTTTAGCACCTGGAATATCATCAACTAATGAACGAATAGTATTTAATGTGCTTCCTTTACCTTTAGATAAATCAATTAAAGCATCTTTTTTTATAAATTTATCTATTTTGCCAAATAAAGTGTTAGCTTTTGCGTTAAACATTCCTACAAAACTTTTTGGATTATTAAGTCCATCTAAAGAATTAATTAATGCTCTACCAACTATTGATTCGTCAGGAACAACTGGTTTTTTAATTAAATTTTTTGCCGTAGATAAAACTTTGTCGCCTAATTGTTTTTGTGCATTTCCAGCAACTGCTGCTATTTTTCCAGAACTTCCTGGAAAATTACCTAACAATAGTTCAACTGTTTGCAATCCTCTTTTTTGTGTAACTTGTCCTAAAGAAGGTGTTACTCCAGCGTCTATATAATCTTCTAATCTTTTTGCTGTTTCTACTCCTTTTTTTCCAAAACCTGTTATTGAACCTTTTAATGGTTTTAATATTAAAGGAACTACAGCTTGTCCAACTGAACCAAAAGCAAAGTCAGTTCCTCTTTGTGCTGCCCATTCTTTATTAGTTCTTAATATTTCTGCACCGTACATTTGTCCAACTCTTTCAAATAATTCTGCACCTGCAGCCATACCAACTCCAGAACCTACAACGGCACCAGCTGCAGTTCCAACAACAGGTACAGCACTTCCAGCAACAGCACCTTTTGCAGTTCCTATAATAGAACCAACCATTTCGGTAGCTTCTTTTCCTAAATCTATTGCGTCTGCAAGATTAGTTTTATTTTTATTATCTAGTTGGTATCTATCGCCTTTTTCATCAGTAACGATAAAATTATTACCTTGTAAGGGTTCAACTTTAGTGTAAAATTTTTCAAGGGTTGCTACTTTAGAAGCCATGTTTGGTGCAGCTTCTACAAGAAATCTTATTTTATTAGGAACTTCGTTTAATTCTAGTAATTCTTTTTTTTGATCGCTAGGAAGTTGATTTACAAATTCTAGGGTTGTAGCCATAATTAACCTTTAATTTTAAATAATGAGCCATTCGGTAATCTAAAGAAATAAAACCCATCTTGGTAATCAGCTAATTTTGTACCTTTTGGCAATCTATTTATAACATCTTTCATTTGACCTGGAGGTCCGTCAGGAACTTTATTATTTACAAATAATGGTCTTAAATCATTATCTACAAAAATATTTTCAATGTTTAATCCTCTATTTTCTGCAATTTTTTCATAACCAGTTCTTATATTATCAATTGAACCCTCAGAAGCATTATGAAATTCTATTGCAGCTTTTTTAAAGTTTTCTCTTTCTCTATCTGTTAATCTTTCACCTTTTCTTAACTTTTGCCATTTTTGAAATGCTTTTTCAAAACTAACTAAAGCAGAACCACCTGTTCCCTCAGCTACTTCAAATTCTGATTCTCTAACTACTGAATTAGGGTCTAGTGTTTTCATAAAAGCAAAAATTGCTGCTACATCTCCAGCTCCTGTGTTTTGCTCTAAAGAAGATAACATTTTTTTTAATTGTGTTGTAGATTCATTAAAATTTTCTATTTGCTTGTCATCATTGTAATTTTTAAAAAATTCATTTTCTTGGTCTTGAATATTCTTAAATGCTTCTTTTATATCTTTTTTCTTTTGTAGTTTATTCTTATTAGATAATTCTATTGATTTTAGTCTTTCGTTTAAAATACCTGTAACAGCAACTTTTGGAAATGCTTCTGCAATTTCTTTATATGGACTGTCATCAGGTAAATTATCAAAAAAATTTCTTTGTTTATCAGCTAATTCTCTTGCCTTTTTATTTTCAGCCATTTTATTTTTCATTTCTTCCATTTGCATAAATTGACTTTGTAATTGCCCTGTTTGTGTTAATGCAGGTGCAAAAGAACTAAATGGGTCTTTACCTTGTATTCCTTGTCCAATCATATTTGCCCCAAGAATTAAATTAGGATTAATATTATTAAAGCTACCAAAGAAACCTTTATTGTTATTACTTAACAATCCATTATTAGGTGCATTATTTCTAACAATACCATCTGGGGCTACGGAATTACTTCCCATAGTTTTATTCATTAAATTTTGTCTAAAAAGTCGTTCAAAAAAGTTCATGTTATATCAATCCTCTTGTTTTCAAATAGTCTATATTATAAGGGTTATTGGCTAAATTAGTAGCCGTAAAACCGCCATAGGGGGCTTGAGAATAGCCAAATTGACTAGATAGGGGGGTTAGTGTCATATTAAGATTAGCTTTAGCCTGATCGTATGCTTTTTGCACATCAGATACATTTTGGGATTGCATATTGTTAAAATAGTTATTTACCATAGAATTTTGCGGAGTTGTATTTCCTATAAGATTTGCAGCTAAAGGAGTTAATTGATTTATTGCATCTCTTTCATCCCCTCCTACATTACCTGTCATATAATTACCATCATATTTAAAATCCCCAGAACCATCTGGGTTATATTTTATTGTTTTACCTGTATAACCTAAAACGCCTAACGCTTTATTATTTTTATAAGTATCGGTAACTCCTCTTATCATAGTTCCTACAATACCACCAGATTTGACAACTGTACTTAAAGGATTTTCCGACATATCTTTTGAAAAAGTTGTAGCGTTTTCGTCTATTGAAGAAGTATATTGACTATATTTTGTTTGATCTTTAATGTTGTTAAAAGCTAAATCTAAATTTTCCATAACAAAATCTGTTTCTATATCCGATAATTTACTACCTTTTAAATTGGAATTAGATAAGGCTTGTAATTGATTTAAAGTATTTATTTTATCTTTATCGCTAACATCAGGGGAATCTAAAAATGCACCTAAATTAGCTGTTTGATATTGTTCCGTATTAATAATTCCTGGAGTTTGTTCAATATCAACTAAACCTGTATCTTTGTTATAAGTAGCGTTTGTAATTTCGCCTAATCCGTAACCTGCGTCTATTCCCACATCTCCAGAGTAAGCGTCTGTTTCGTAATCAAAATTATTAGAAACTACTCCAGGTGGTAAAACAGGATCAGGATATTCAAAAGTATTATTATCATTTGAAGAAGTAATACTTTCTATTGTATCAGGAGCTCCATAAGCAGCAGATTCATAATCATATCCACCTCCTCCTTGATAACCAGTACTTCCTCCATCATTTCCGCTTCCTTGTCCACCTTCAGCACCTGCGTTTCCTCCGCTTGTATCTGATACTCCTCCAGAAACATCTCCCCAACCATCAAAACTTAATATTCCAGAAGCACCTACATTTGGTTGATTATTCATTAATGAACCATGTAAATTAGCTTCTAGTAATAAACCTTTTTCGGCTTCGGTTATGTATGATAATTCAGTAGGTGGACTGTTTTCAGAAGATTGCCAAAATTTAGGGGCTGTAACTTCTGGAGTTTTACCTAAATAATTTCTTACGCCACCTTGCATTTCAAAGTTTTTATTTAGTAACATTATTATTTCCTTACAAGATTATTGAAACAACAAATAATATACCAAGAATAAAAATATATTTAGATGTGTTGTTATCTATATCTGTTTTTAGATTATAAATTATTTTATTAATTTTATTCATTATAGTAGTCCTCCTAAAAAGCCTAATCCACCACCTATTAATGCACCTGGTGCACCAAACATTGAACCCATCATAGCTCCACCAGCTGCGGTTGTTAATGGATTGGCTCTAGTATTTACCGATTGTTGGGTTACAGGAAATCCTGCTGCAATTGGCGAAACTAAACCTGCGTATTGTTGTAAAGATTGATAAGGTGCTAAATTTTGTTGTCTAGTTAAATTTTCTAATTGTGCACCTGTTTGTGTTAAAGTTGGAGCATTTGCTGCGATTGAAAGTTGTCTATTTCTTTCTTGTCCATATTCGCCAAACGCTAAAGGTAGAGCTGCTTGTGCAACTTGTGAAGTAATTTGTTGTTGCGACATTGGACTACCTGGAGTTCTTCCTGCTGCACTAAATTGAGAATTTACATTTGTTGCAATATCGGAAGCTGTTTTTTGTAATAATGGAGATAAAAAAGGATTTAAATATTGTCCACCAAGCGTTGCTGCAAGTTGTTGATTGGCTGCACCAGCCATTGTTTCTTGTTGTGCTAAACCTGTTAAAGTTTGCTGTGTCGGTGCAACATAGCCTGAAGCTGCTACGCCTTGATTATATAAATTACCTGATTCACTAATTATTTGATTTAAAGCTGGTTCAGCTGGTGCGTATGGTTGAACACCTGTATTTTGAACTGAATTACCGCCTGAACTTCCACCACCAAAACTCATATTTTATCCTCTTGTTTAATTTGTTTTTCTAAAACAACATGGGTTCTTTTATACCCAAAATTATTTAAAACTTTTTGCCAACCAGGTCTTGCAATCAGCTCTAGCATTTTGCAATCTTCTTGTTTAGCAAATTCTTCAATATCTTTAACAAGATACTGCCATTTTTGTCTTTGCCTACCTGTCATAATATAAATATGACAAACTTTCCCTAGTTTTCTTTGTATTATTTCGGTTACTACAACGCCAAAATATTTGTCTATTGTTTTGTCTTTGTCTTTATCCCAAAGTACCCAAACTTGAAATTTGTCTTGTTTGGCAACTTCTAAAACAAAATCCGAATCAGTTAGTTGGTTAGAATAAGCTAAAGCGTCTTTAATATCTTTTTCAATTAAACTCCAAACTTTGTCTAATTGTTCGCTAGGTATTCTAACTAATTTCATAAATACTATATAAAATGCTTAAATACAATAATTTAAGCACTTTTCTCATCAAAAATTTCTAATAATGAAGTCGTAACCATTAATCTATTTGCATCTCCAGCGGTTACTTGCAGAACTTCGTTTTCCGTCATTACTAAAGGTTTTGATAATAATTCTAAAGTTTCATAAGCCGAAACTGTTTTGTTCGTATAAATATTAAATGGATTTCCACCAGAAGCTGGATTTCCGTCATATAAAATTACAGTTATTGTAGTAGCATTATTGCTTTTTTCATTAGCGGTAAGTGATTTTAAAATAGCCGTTCTACCACTAGGAACTGTATATAGTGTTATAGCTGAATTAGTTGTTAAATTTAATTTTTGGTTCTTGTAAGAATTAGCCATGATTATCTAGCTGTACATGGTACATTGTTTGAACCTACTAATGGTGCTTCTGCAAATGCCATGTAGATGTATGTTGCACCAGAAATATTTAAACTTGTAGTTCCAGTTAAATTACTTGACCTCATTTTCATTCCATTACTTAATAAATCTAATGGTGTATGTGATGTTCTTAAATCTGATTCAGCACCACTATCAGCTGGAAATAAAACTTTTCCTGCTACATTAAAAGTGTCTCTTTTATTATCAAAAAGTAGCCAACCACCTGTTGCATCTGTTCTTTTTAAAATTGTAAAAGCAGGTTTAAATCCTAAAAAAATAAAGCTACCATCAGAATTACCATTACCAGTATAAGATCCAAACTTGCTATAACCAGGTTTTTCTGCAAAGCAGTAAGCTACATGGCTTCCTGCACCACTATTAACTTTACCATCATCAACTACTGTAAATACACTTGATGTTGGTGCTGTATCATAGAACATATTACCTGTTATTGAAGCATCATTACTATTAAGTTTTAAAAATTTTGTCCAACCTATACTATCATGTCCAACAACCCAATTTGTACTACCTTGTGATTTATTTTTTATTATAATCATTTTTGGAACAACACCTAAACCATGTCCAATTGTTGCACCATTCGTTGCATTTCCTGTGTAAGTTGATATAGAAAACCCTGCTGTTGTATTAACAGAAGTGTAAGTAGTGTTTATAGAACCATCTGTATTTGATGAACCTTGACCAGTTCCTGCTTTCCAACACCAAGAAGCTAAACTTAAACCATTTCCATTTGATTGAGCATTACCTCCTAAAGTAAAACCATCACTATCAAAAGAAGTTATAGCATCTGAATTTGTTCCTTCAGCATTAGTTAAATTTGAATAAAGTGTTTTTGTTCCACCTCTAATAGCATCATATATTCTATGATTACTTGTATCACTTCTTGACTTAATCCAAACCCAATCTGGTTGAAAACCTACACCAGTTTGTGCATTAGTTCCACCATTACCAGAATAAAGTTTAGTATTAAAATGTTCTGAAGATTTATTAATTGTAGTATAAGCCATTATAAATTTAATCCTTTCGTTGATAAAGATGTGTAATTTGCTGGAACATCATATTCAAAGATTCCGATTCCAGATGCGTTAGTTCCAGCACTAGATACTGCTGTTGTTCCAAAATATCCATTCCCAAAGTTTGCTGAAAAAACTTTAGTTCCACCAGAAGCAATAGTTGAACAAGCTATATAATATTCTTTGCCAGAAGTTATTGAAACTGCACCAGTTCCTGTTGATCCTGATGTTGGTACACCAGAATTTTGATAAGTTCCATTTTTATGAAAATATAATTTATTATTATCCATATCTAAAGCTATACCAACAATATCTCCATCAGCATAAGTTGAAGCAGTATAAATGTCTGAATTATTATATTGTCTTACTTTACCTAAAGAGCCATAAGAATAACCATTAGGATAAGCATTTAAATTTTGTGAAGCTGTACTAAAAGCTGTGTCTGTTTGAATAATACCAACTGAAGCATCTACACTACCAAAACTTCCTGATACTGCTTTAAACTCCATATACCATTTTCCAGAGCTTACAGCTAAAGTTGATGGAGATACTTTATAATTAGCATTACTTGTACTTACTGTATTATTTCCTTGTGAATATGTAGTAGTAGTTCCAATATTAACTAAAGGATTTAATGTAGCAAAAACATTACTTGGACAATCTTCTGTTTTTGTAAGTGTACCACCACCAACTGTAAAGTTATTGCTGTTAACTGATTGGTCAGTGACTGAATTACCATCTTTTAAAATAAAGAAACCATTAGTTCCTGCAGTATAACTAGGAGAAGTTTTAATTTTCCATTCTCCAGTTGTGCTGTCAGTTTCACCAAATACTGTTGGTGCTAATGCTGACCCATCTACAAAATGAACATGGCTCATACAACCATTAAATAAATTTGATGATGTGTTCCAATATGTGCCAATGTGCATTGTTCCTGTTGTTGAATTTATAATACTAGATAAACTTGATGATGGGTCTGTTGAATTAGAAAAAGAAGTTTCTCTTTCTCCATTAATATAAATTTTCATTCTATCGCCAGCAGTTCCATTTGTTGAATCCCATTGACAAACAATATGATACCATCCTGATTTGTCAGAAAAAGCTCTATTTGTTGTTTTTCTAGCTGTGTAAGAACTTTGATATTGTCTCCATTCTAATCTATGTGCACCGTTATCATGATTAAAAAATATAGATGTCACATTATCACCTGAAGAGCCTTGTGAAAAAATTGCACAATTTTGTGAAGTTGCTTCGCTTAATTTAACCCATGCACTAAAAGTCCAAGTTGTTAAACTTCCTGCACTTGATATTGATCTCTGTAAATATGTACTAGCCATTAATTTAATCTCCTTAAAATTGTTAATTGAATTGTCCAGATCCAGTTGCACCAAAACTAGAAGTCATACTAAATTGTCTAGTCGTTGTTTGTGCCTCTTGGTCTGTAATTCTGATTGTAAATGTGTAAGTAGTCGGTGTTGTTGATGCCCCACCAAAATCTGATGTAGTTAAAGCACCAGTCGATGTATTTAGGGTAACACCAGCACCACTTAACACTGATGTTGTTTCAGCAAAAGTAATAGCACTATCTGATGATCCTTGAATCGTAAATAATGTACCACTAAAATTACCAGCAAATGTACCTAAAGATCCAGCATTTGTACTAAATGTTGGCGCAGTAGATGCTGTAATAATTGCGTTTGCACTTCTTGCGGCATTACCATCATCTAATT
>WLWH01001917.1_pt1 | contig 12572 bp, 22 predicted proteins | sample 6712741 | NCBI WGS metagenome assembly WLWH01 (sample SAMN12718694, study PRJNA515312) | sponge metagenome | isolation source: marine sponge | host: Mycale hentscheli | place: New Zealand: South Island, Marlborough, Capsize Point | collected 2003-05-01 | reverse complement strand
ACTAGTGCTGTCGTTGAAGATATGGGATTATTAGGTACTGCTGCAGTGGTAGAAGATTTAGGTCTTTTAGCAACCAGTGCAGTAATAGAAGATATGGGTTTGTTGGCAACTTCAGCTAACGTAACCAACATGGCTACATTAGGTGCATCAGGTGTTGTTACTAATATAGCTACAGTAGCAAGTAATGTATCAGGTGTTAATAGCTTTGCAGATAGATACAGAGTAGCAAGTTCTGCTCCATCTAGTTCCTTAGATGTTGGTGATCTTTACTTTGATACTACAGCAAATGAGTTGAAAGTTTACAAGTCAAGTGGTTGGGCAGCAGCAGGTTCTACTGTTAATGGTACTTCAGCAAGATTTCACTATGATATAAGTAGTGCAGTAACAAGTGTAACTGGTAATGATGCCGCAGGTAATACTCTTGCCTATGATGCAGGGTTTTGTGATGTATATGTCAATGGTATTCGTATGTCTACAGCAGACATTACCATTACAAGTGGAGATACAGTTACTTTTGAAAGTGGTGCTTTAGCTGATGGTGACGAAGTAGATATTGTTGCTTTTGGAACATTTACTGTAGCCAACATTGTATCTACTGGAGCTTTGAATAGTGGATCAATAACCAGTGGATTTGGTAACATTGATACTGGCTCATCTACGATTACAACTACTGGTTTAGGTACATTTGGATCATTAGATATATCAGGTGATATTGATGTAGATGGAACTACCAACTTAGACGTAGTTGATATTGATGGTGCTGTAGATATGGCATCTACTTTGACAGTTAATGATACATTATTAGTTTCAGAATATATTAGACATATTGGAGATACAGATACACAACTTAGATTTACAACTGATACTTTGCAACTCTATGTTGGTAATAATGAAAATCTTACTGTGGGTACTGGTCAAGTTATAATTAATCAAGGAAGTGTGGATTGCGATTTTCGTGTTGAATCAAATAATCAAGCTAATATGTTGTTTGTTGATGGTGGTAACGATACAGTTTCTTTTCAACCAAACAGTGCTTCTTTAACTATAAAAGCAGGAAGTGCTGATGCCACAAATAATGTAAGATTGGAGGCAGGTGGCACTACATCAACCTATTTAGAATATCGTGGATATTTAGGACATCAATTTTACGTAGATACTTCAGAACGTATGCGTATTGATTCCTCAGGCAATGTTGGAATTGGTAATACTGTAATGAGTTCTATGTCAACAGATGCAAATAACTTAGTAGTTGGTACTGGTTCAGGCAACGAAGGTATGACAATATTTTCAGCCACCAATGGCACTGGCAATATATATTACGCAGACGGCTCAAGTGGAGCTACTAGATATAGAGGTTGGTTAGAGTATGCACATGCTAGTGATGTATTAGCTTTTGGAGTTGCTGGTGCAGAACGTATGAGAGTTGATAATCAGGGCAATCTTCTTTTTAATACAACTAGTAAATTATTTTCAGACCCATCTAATACAATAAATGCTACTACTAATGGTAATTCTGTTTTGAGATTAAACAGAGGTGCTGATGCAGGAGCAGTTGTTCAAATTGGACTAGTTGGTACGTCACAAGGTACTATTTCAGTAACTGGCACAACAGTTTCATATAACGCATTTAGTGGTTCTCACTGGTCAAGGTTAACAGATAATTCAAAACCTACAATCCTTAAAGGTACAATTATAGAAACTATTGATGAGATGTGTGATTGGTATCAATTAGAATTTGAAGTTGAAGTTGATGGTGAAAATGAAACTGTAAAAAGAAGTTATGCTTTACAAGATGGTGATAATGTTGGCGATACTGTTACATATAAACATGAGGGTTCTGATTATACAGCTACTATTATAAAAGAAGGAGATGATAAACATACTAAATGTAAAATATCAGACACAGCAGATAGCAAAAGAGTTTATGGTGTCCATGCTGATTGGGATAATGATGACGATACAGTAAATGATATGTACGTTACAGCAGTTGGAACTCATGTTGTTAGAATAAACAAAGATGTAACAGTACAATCTGGTGATTTACTTTCATCTAATGGAGATGGCACAGCTAAAGTACAAGATGATGACATCATAAGAAGCAAGACTATAGGTAAAGTATTAACAAACTTAAAACAAGAAACATATAGTGATGGGAGCTATACAGTTCCTTGTGCATTGTATTGTGGCTAGGAGCTAACAATGACTAGAGCAAAAGACATATCCAAAATACTTACTGATGCTAATATCGGTGGCACATTAGATGTATCAGGTGCATTTACTTCTCAAGGCATAGATGACAATGCAGATGCAGTTGCTATTACAATAGATAGTTCAGAAGATGTAACATTATCTGGTAATTTATCAACTGGAGTAAATAAATTTATAGACATTAGAGATGCTGATGGTCATGTGTCTGGCAGATTAAGAAATGTTAGTGGTAGTAATAATGCTTTAACAATAGAAGCAGACCCTGACAATTCTGCTAGTAGTACATTTATGTCATTTAAAATAGATACAAGTGAACGTATGCGTATTGATTCCTCAGGCAATTTAGGTTTGGGAGCGACAAGTGTAGATACAGATATACATATAGAAAAAAGTTCTGATATTGCAATTAAACTAGAAAGGACTAACTCTGGAGTATCTACTATTTCTGTACCCTCAAGTGGTTTTTTAAATATATTAAATACTTCAAATGCTGGACTTACTTTAGGAACTAACAACACAGAACGTATGCGTATTGATTCATCAGGCAAAGTTGGTATTGGAACTACGACGCCAAGTTCTTTTGGAAGTATTACTTCTGATTTAGTTGTAGGAACAACGTCAGGAGAACATGGTATGACCATTGCCAGTGGTACTGGTAATAGTGGAAGATTACAATTCGCTGATAATACATCTTCTCCATTTAGAGGTGCTATTGAATATGCTCATTCTAGTGATGCTTTATTTTTTTATACATCAGGTACACAACGTATGGCTATTCAATCAAATGGCAGAGTAAACATAGGTGTTGGTAATAGCACTGATACTGGATTTAGATTTTTTTCACCATCAGGTCAATCAAGTAAAGTTGCAGAATTTGCTAAAAATGATGGCACTGGTTGTCATTTACCAGTTGGTAGCACAGCTTTTACAGCTTCATCAGATGAAACTCTTAAAGAAAACATAACTGAATTTAATAAGCAAACAAGTTATGACGATATAAAAAAAATGAGAGCAGTCACTTTTAATTATAAAGATTGGACTCTAAATGGAATTAATTATAAAGATGACAAAAAACGTATAGGTTTCATTGCTCAAGATTGGGTAACAAACTATCCAGAAATTATTGATAAAGACCAAAACGATAAACTATGTATGAAATACACAGAAACTATACCAGTTTTACTTTCAGCTTTACAAAAAGCACAAGAAAAGATCGAAGCAATGGAAGCTAGAATAACAACCTTAGAAGGAGCATAAAATGGCAGTAACATGGAAGATAAACTCAATGGATAGAACAATAAAACTTGATGACAAGGATAATGTAGTAACAACTATTCATTGGACAGCAAGTGATACAGATAGTGATGGGAATACTGGCTCATCATATGGCTCTGTAGGTGTAACATTAGGGTCAGGTGCTTTTGTAGCATATGCAGATATTACAGAAGCTAATGCAATTCAATGGGCAAAAGATGCTCTTGGATCAGATCAAGTTACAGAAATAGAAACAAGTATTGCTAATCAAATAACAGAAATGAAAACACCAACAGTAGCAAGTGGAGTATCGTGGTAATGACTGAACAAACAAACGTAATCAATATTGATGGCAAAGAATACAAACAATCTGATTTATCTGTAGAGCAATTAAGATTAGCAAGTAAAGTTGTTAAGTGGCAAAAACAAACTAACGATCTCAAAGATGCTTTTGAAGATGCCAATATATTACAGCAACAATATCTACAAGCATTAACGACATCACTCAGCAATGATGAAACTACACAAGCTATGGAAAACTCAAAGGCAAGTTAATGGAGTTAGATGGCACACTGGTTTGGAACATAGTTATTACTCTAATCATTATGCCATTTGCTTGGGCATTTAATAAGATGTTTGCTGAAGTAAAACGATTACAAATACTACTGAATAAAACAAGAGAAGAGTACGCAACTAGAGAAGATTTGCGTGATGCGTCTGGTCGTGTAATGGAGGCACTGCATAGACTTGAGGATAAACTTGATAAGGTTCTTAATGTGAGGTGACATTGTGCTTGAAATGTTAATGGTCGCAAATAGTGCCTTCGCAATTATAAAACAAACACTCGAAAATGGTAAAGATATAGCTTCAGCAGGATCTGCAATCTCTAATTTTGTAGGTGCAGAAGAAAAGCTAAAGCAAGATTTACACAGAAAAAAGAATAGTATTTGGACTAACTTCTTAGGTAAGACTGACAATGATCTTGAAGAGTTCATGGCTCTTGAACAGATACGAGTTAAGCAAGAAAAACTTCGTGAGTATATGCAGCTTTATGGTCGTGCCAATCTCTATAAAGATTACGTTCAGTTCTGTGCTGATGCTCGTGTAGCAAGGAAAGAAGCACGAGTTAAACAAGAAAAACGTATAGAATATATTAAAGACATGGCTCTAAAAATAGTATTAGGTATATTAATTACTGCTTTATTAGCAGGTGTTGTGACTGTATTAGTAGTAATAGCTAAGAAGAGAGGTATAATATGACAGCATTTATGTTAGCTTGTTACCTTAATGGTGTGTCTCAAGGTGGGATATACTTTAGGAATGTCACTGACTGTACATTTTATACTAAATATTTAAGTGAACAAACATACGATAGTGCTACTGGTGAGAACGTAACATATAATTGTATATGTAAGCTTGTACCACGAGTAGACGAAGAGAAAGTGAGGGTATACTAATGATACAAGCATTGATAGGACCAATAGCAAATCTTGCAGGTTCATGGTTTGAAAACAAGATTGCTAAAACAAAAGCTGATGGACAAGCTAAAGTTGCAGAGGCAAAGGCTCGTGCTTCTGTCGCTGAGAAAGTTGCCGCAGGTGAGGTGGCTTGGGAAGGCAAGATGGCAGATGCTACCAACGATTCTTGGAAAGATGAATTTGCTTTGGTTGTTCTACTTGCTCCTGCCATTTTAGTTTTTATTCCTAGTATGAGAGAGTATGTCAAGGAAGGCTTTGCTGTACTTGCTGATCTACCTGACTGGTATCAGTATTTATTATATATTGCTGTGTCTGCAAGTTTTGGAATAAAAGGTGTGGGTCAAGCAGCCAAGATGATAAAGGGTAAGAAGTAATGGATATAGAACAATTTAGAGATGAACTCAAAAGAGACGAGGGTGTTAAGAACGAAGTCTACCTAGATCATTTAGGCTTACCTACTTGTGGGATAGGACACCTTATCACTGAATGGGATACAGAATATAATGCTGAAGTTGGTACACCAGTGGCAGAAGAAAGAGTTAATGAACTTTTCGAAAAAGATTTAGCTGTTACTATCAGTGAATGTAAACTTATCTACCAAGATTTTGATGTACTACCAGTCAAGGTGCAACATATAGTAGCCAATATGATGTTTAACATGGGCAGACCAAGACTATCTCGTTTCCATAAGATGAAGAAAGCAGTGGATAATCGTGACTGGCATGAAGCTGCACTACAAATGCAGGACTCTAAGTGGTATAATCAAGTACCTAACAGGGCAGATAGGCTTGTTCAAGAAATGAAAACTGTGAGTGAATAGACTGCATTCAAGGGTACAATCATACTAGAGGGAGTGTTTACCCCCTCTGTATGAGGCTTAAATCAAGCATTTTTTTACAGCTTCCTGCAATTTAGGTGGCAAATCAGCATGATCTGTAATTTTTGCAATTACTATACCATTTACGACTAAGCACCATAAATCTTTAGCCTGATTCTTCTTTCAGGAGTGGTCTTATGATTATATAACTTCTCAATATTGAGTATGAAATCATTACGACTACCTTGATTGGTTAGCTTAGAGGAAAAGTTTTTGAGTTTATTCTCAAAGATATTCCAGACGAATGAGTTATCATTCATTGCAGATATCATGGCATGAACAAAAGACTTCTTTCTATAATGCTCAAAGTATTCACCACAGCAATCTATGCACTTGGCAATCTTCTTACCTTTCTCAAGATCATGGATAACAAACTTACCTTCCTTGAAACTTTGCATATCGAATCCGTTGCAGTAACCTTTGCCATTGAGCATAGCTAGTGAATCAGTGACACTGAATCCATACGTTCTGACAAACCATTCAAGGCTCATATAGTCTGGCACTTCTAGTTTGCAGTGACTCATAAGGTATTCGTGCATAGTCCATTTACGATTGACTGAGTTCAGCTTTCTAATATCATGCAACTCAAGACCTTCTTTGACAATATAAGGTACTGCTTTACCCAATACTTTATATGCTTCTAGTCTATGCTGACCATCACATACTTCCATTTTCTCATTGACAATGATAGGTATTTCTAAGTCACGAGTATCTATCTCACTTGATAGATCTTTCACGTGCTTATTAACTACATCTCGATTGCCTTTGAGATAAGTAAATATATGATAGTCTTTAGTATAATATATTCTATTCTTATTCAATGTAACCTCCATTACTATTGTTTTGTTGCATACATAACGAGTTGGCTTCTACCTGCATTACCCTTACGAGTGTCACCATTGCGAGTAATTAAACCTTTTCGTTCAAGAGTAGCATATCGTGGGGTAATACTACCCTCACGAAATGTACTATGTCTGTGTGACTTTGTAAGATGACTCCAAACTTCATCATGTGTAGCACCTATTTTACCATGTGCTTTGATAGAACTTAGGACTATCTTTTCTAGTCTACTAGTATCGACTGACTCGGCAGCTTCCCACGACGTTTTGGGGTCGTAGGTTCGTGCCATTGCTTCACTAGAATGGTACTTCGTCATGGATTTCCTCCTCATCATTGTTGTAAGTTACTGGTTCATCACCGACTCTTGGTGTCTTGTCACCTATCCGTGCTGACAAGAACTTAGTATTGCCATCTTTGGATATGGTTTTCCAACAAGCAATCCTGCGACTGTCCTGATTGGGCAGTGTCACTGGACCACTGAAGTCTGGTGACTTCTCATTCTGAGACTTGTCGTTCTCATACATAGTACCGACTTTTGCATAGACATCTCGTGCAGTACCACCATCAGGTAGTGAGGCTTTGACAATGACAATTCTATGCTCTGTGCCATTACTATCTAGCTTCCCTTGCACAAGCAGACTTTCATCTGCTCGTGGTTTGAAGAAACTACCTCTGTCTGTGTTATCATAATCCATCATCTTGTCCTTTCATTCTTGGTTTTGATGTAGTTATTGTAGGTTGACTTGCAACATTACCATCATCATCTTCTGAAGGTAATCCGTACACACTCTGCAAAGTATATCTTTTGTAGTATGTGATAGCTGATCCAATCTTCTGTGGATTCTCCATGTTTGCTTGTGCCAACATGATAGGTAGCTTTGACTCAATGACAGTGTCATCATGCTCGTGCATAACTTTAGTTGATACAACTGGCACTACAACATTAGATCCATTATCATTTGATATATAATCGTATGTCATTTCTTGGGTAAAGAACAAACCAAACTGATTGCCTTGCTTTACTGCTTCGATAACTGACTCTAGTGTAGAGTAGTTACTTCTGAAGTGTGGGTTCTTACCATCTTTCTTTGCAGTGACAGCAAGTTTTTGGAACTCAAGAAGAGCAGTCTTTATTGTGTGCTTCTTGACAGTCCATACTTTACTAGGCTCTGCTTTTTTGGTATTAGTTTTAGTATCTGTCATGTGTAACCTCCATTATACAGATAGTTGAAGGGGTGAGTTGGGTCTACTCACCCTTTCTTTGTTATACGAATTGACCCTCGTTTATCTCGCTTAATTGACAGAACATCATTGTAAATCTCTGCTTCATCAGGCTTGATCTCTTCTTTGAGTAGCTTTTTAGCACTCTCAAATTTCTTGGCAGTATCTTCGAACATCATGTAAGCATTGGTAGCTTCCGTGAAACTGTTGCTCTTGGATACATCTCGTTTTGTTTTACCATTGATAGGTATCTTGTCTGTCAAAGGTCTGTCTATTACAGTGTCAACATCTTCAGGTTCATTGCCATGAACTACACACTCCCAAAATCTTTTGATATGTAAAAGCATATTTTGTTGATACTGATCACTGGCATCAATAACTACTGCATCATATTTGTTACCAAATATTACAGATAGTAATCCTTGCTTTGCACCTGATAGATACATATAGAACTGAATCTGTGGCATATAGAAATCAATCATATGCTCCATAGTATTCATACTGTGTGTGTGTTTACATTCAATAAGTACATTGTTGGGATAGTCATATCCATCAAGTGTACCTTGTAGGTTTATGCTGCCATATTGTTTCTTGAATGGCACTTGATTAGAAAACCCATAGTCAAATTGTTCTTGTGACCATTGCATATTGAATGATTCTGTTTGTGATCCAAGCTGTACATTGAACTCACGAGACAAATCTTTGCGACCGATCTGACCCATCTTGATCTTGTATAACTCGTTCCATCTTCCTTGCATCAAAGATACCATATCGCTACCTCTGATAAAGTCCTCACGCATAGGTGAGTGTCGTATATCTAGTGTCATTGAAACCTCCATTTCTGCTATCAGCATACACTATTTATTTAATTATATCAATAGTTTAACTAAATAAATTTGGTCTTTGCAAAAGATCAGACCAAATTTTTTAGAGAAACTATTAGTTAGGTTGGTAATTATAATTCCTATTTGTTGCAGTCATACCTGCAGGTTGTAGATTATCTTTCCTATCAGGATAGAATAATAAATGCTGATAATAACTGTGATAGCTATTTATCTTTACATAACCTGCACGATCTAGTTCGTCTAGTTCTTGTGGCACATCTTCAAATCTATCTTCCATTTTTTCTCTCCCATTCATCATCTTCTATTTGTACTTGTCTGTTCCATAATACTAATCCATAATCATATCCTTGTTTATAGTAAGCAGAAAATAATTTACTTTCGTCTTGCTTACCCACAAACAAACCATCAGCTACACCATCTTTAAAGAATGATAAGTAACCTCTACGTTTTATATCTTCAGGCTTTTCCATTTGCTTTACTCCTCATTAATGCTGTTGCTAAATCATATATAAATGTATCAATATGTTCGCAATCTATATTATTAGTTTCACAAGCTGTTTGAAAAGAATCAACTGTCATCTGACCAATCTCATCTTTTGTATTTTGAAATTGTATATAATGTTGTTCATAAAATTTACTCATTACTTATCTCCTATTGATGCAATTAGTTTACTTGATATCAACTCCACCAGTGACTTACGATAGTATAGCTTTGGCTCTACATACTGATAGATCTCTGCCAGTGATGGGAAGAACTTACTGTTGAGACATATCTTGTGACACGCATCACGCAATATATCTGCAGGTATGTGACTGAGTTTAGTGGCATAGACCTTAGCCTTTAGTGCCATGTCTCTCTCGGTCAATGCTGATTGCTTGGCAGTACATACCATGACTTCCATGATCCAGTCTTGAATATCTTTGGGATCAGCTACAGTCATAGCTTCTTGCATAGTCTTGATGACAAGATCTTTCTTTCTTGCAAGACGAGAAGCTACCTCTGATATGGAAGGCATCTCCCATCTGAAGAATACAAATGAACTGTTGACTCGTTCATTTATCTTGCAGTTCAGTGTAGACTCTAGCATAGAATGAATCTTCTTTGTGTATCCGTTTGGATCTGTACCCCACTGCTGAACGAGAGTTTTTGCGATCGGTCTGTTTGTCACACCATTTGCAATACTCCTGATCCCAGTCTCCTCTACGATACTGGTTGTTAATGTAGAAATGTTTGAAGTATTTAGTTTCTCTGTCATGGTTAACCTCCTTGTAAATGTCCATGATTGCTTGGCTTGGTTGCCAATCTTTAGATAGTTGGTTCATTGTATTTGCTCCAGTACTCATTCCATATGTCTGTCGCAATAGCATTGCACCAGTCTTTGTCTGACTGATGGGTTGGTTTCATCTTGTAGTTGATGTATCGTTGTACTTGTGACACATCATCTGCTTGTTCTACTTGTTGCTCAAGACCATCAAGTGATACAACCTGATCGTAATAATCTTGCCATAGTTTTTTGTATTTATTCATTAGTAACCCTCCTTATAAGTAAACGCATCTGCTAATCGTGCAGGTAATACTTCGCTTCTGTTACATCTGTCGCAACATCTTCCTGCAGCTATAGGTTCTGCATCATTGCCTTGATCCCAATACATGACACCTTCTTTTGTGTATTGTTTTTCTATTTCTTTGTGGCATATCACACACATCATTTGATTATCTCCTTAAATATTTTATCAGGTATTATGGCAACCCATCTAGGATCACCAGTCTTACGTTTATACATTGCAATATCTTTTCCCTCTAACACCTTGAATACACTAGGGAATTTATCTACTGCTCTGTATTTTATTTCGACAACATACTCTACTCCTTTGATTACAAGTTTGATGTCACCAGTATGTTCTCCTCCCAGACTACCTGAGAGGGGAACTTTTTTTACTGGTAACTTCCATGAGGTAAATAGTTTTACAAACCAATTCTCATGATAGTTACCTTTAATTTTACTTTTACTTGCCATTTGATACTTCTATCTTTACTAGGTTAGCTTCAAGTATAATTATTTTTTCATTGATTTCTTTTCTTAATTGCATCAATGCTTTGATCTGCCCATACAAATTAGATTTGTTACAAGCATCATCAATTATATTTGCTACTGCATCATTCATTAGAACTCTCCATCATCATGTGAAATTGTAAGATAAATTTGCAATGCTTCACACCAACATAGCAAATTAAAAAGTTTGGGTTCAACAAGTTTTCTTTCCCATTGTCCAAACAACTTAGTGTCAATACCAATTTCCAAAGCTAACTTTTCTTGCGAGATCTTTCTATCTTTTCGCAACAAGACTAACTTATCTATTAGTGATACGTATTGATATCTGACTGTGTTTTTCATAGCGATAAGTGTAGCCACGCATCAAGGAGAACAGATGCGTAGCTACTACCCAACCAACAAGGGTATCAGTTGAAGCTATGTTTGATCTGCTTATCCATCATATCATTGAGGATATCAGATGCTTCTTTGCCTTGCCAATCTTTGGGTGCATTTTGTTGCTCCCATATCTTGATTGTCTTGGCAGTCATCATGTTGATCCACACTTCAGGGTGGTAGTTGCCATATGGTTTGGCAACATCACACATATGATCGTACATTTCTCTGAAGTCTTGTGGTGTACCAAGTCTAGCATAGGCTTGGCACATTTTTAGTTCTGCTGTTGTGTAGTTGATGTCCATTATTAACCTCCATTAATTGAACATTGAGTCTGGCTTAGACATATATGATAGCATCTTACTGTTACGTTCTACAATAGTTTTGTTGGTGCTACTGACATTTACTGGGTGAGATATCCAATGTGTTACTGCATTGTATAATGCCCATTTGTTTCTGCCAATGTTGTGGCAGTAATCACCCCAGTGTTGTTGCAACTTCTGATACTGTGTTTCATTTCTGTATCTGCCATCAATGGTTGGCTTTGGTGTCCAAGTTAGCTTGGAAAACAATCTATCAACTTCATCAGAAACTACTGCTGTGTTGTACCATTCACGAAAGCGAGGCTCATTGTTGCGAAATAATTCAACTGAATGTTTGATATGATCGAAGTTGTAGTTGAAATGACCATTGTGCTTTTGTCTGTAGTTGGCAATCTTATCAGGTGTAGTGCAACCATTCATGCACCACAGACGTAGACCATCAGCTTGTATCATCACGGACCACACTCCATTGTATGAATTGCGAAGTACAATTTGAAATGCAATGTAGTCTTGCATTGCAGGATCATCAAAGCAAATCTCTTTGAAGATAAGTTTTGCCTCCATCATTGCACCATTGTCAATCATGTTTATCTGTGTGACGTATGGTGTTTTCATTTTGTCTGCAATATCTACTACTGGTTCAAGTACTGCAGCATGAGTAACTGGTCGATATGATTTGGAATGATCGCCAAGATACTCTTCTGTATCTGATCTGATAATCATGACACGATTGTTACAGTCAATCATCTTGTCATCACACATACCTTTCATTGGTATAGTTTCTATAGGAAAAGCATAGTCTGCTTTCTTGTCTATTAGTTTTGCTAGTTGTGTCATATGATTCATTGTTACCTCCTATTTATCATACGTTACTTGAACTACAAGATTGTCACCTTGCCACACTTCGTAGTTCTGTTTCTTGTGGCTATATCCATACTGTCTATGGAATGATTGCATATCATATCTATCTTTACTTATTACTGTCCAAGCATCTTGCAATGACTGGACTGTGTCAACATAACAAGTCTTTGCTGTGTTGCCATAGTATATGATCTTGAAACTTTCAGTAAATGCTTTCAGCATTTTATCACATTCCA
>WLWH01001911.1_pt1 | contig 12617 bp, 17 predicted proteins | sample 6712741 | NCBI WGS metagenome assembly WLWH01 (sample SAMN12718694, study PRJNA515312) | sponge metagenome | isolation source: marine sponge | host: Mycale hentscheli | place: New Zealand: South Island, Marlborough, Capsize Point | collected 2003-05-01 | reverse complement strand
TCTAGGACTTTAAAAATGATACTGTTTAGCTTGGACTGGCCAATGCTATACACTGGTAATCCTTATGTAATAACTCCAGGTAATGTCTTCTTCATGCACATGATATTGATGGATTCAGATAGTAATTTAGCCATGAATTTAGGTGAAACATATTTAGTTACAGAGAATGGCAACGAAAGATTAGGGAAACAGAAATTAGATTTAGTTGTACTTTAGGCCTCTATCATCAAGTCATCATCAAGTCTCAAAAAATATAGTGGTCCCAAGCCATTTTACAACTTTGAATGGAATTTAGACCCCCACCACCCCTTTTTCAGATTAGGTTCCCTATATAGACATATATTGTGTTTGATTGAGGTATTTATAGGCCTTGAAAACTTTTTAAGTTTAAAAAATTATAATAAAAATTTTTTTCAAAAAAAATATTGGATTGTCCTTGAGAAAACTGGGACCCTCGAAAAAGGTTGAGCAACTATCTTGAAGATCCCAGTAAAAGTTTCATTACTAAATGATGATCTAAATATAATAGGTAAAAAATAATTTTCAAATTTTTATAGTCCTTCAGTTTATGTCAAACTACCAATAGAACTTTCCCCAAGAACTTTCACTTTCATTCTCATCTTTAGGTCTTTTAGTTGTCTTATAGCTTCTATTGTCCGTATGACTTCCGCCTAAATATCCAGGGGAACCAAAACCTTTATTACTACCACAACTAAAGAGCCCACCAGTGCTACTGTAAGAACCTAAAGGTTTTCTATAAGAGTGTTTAGGTGCACTTAAAGTGTCTTTAAGTTGTCTTTGTCTTTCAGCTTTGGCGTCTGCTTCAAGTTTTGGGATCAATGCCAACTCTTCAGGTGTTAGTTTACCTCTTAAAGCCACCATCTTTTTTAAATGATTATGAGTTTTAAATTGTTCTGGTACTCTCTTCATGGTGCTACTTGTATATGCACCTGGTTGACCATGATTACCTCTATTAATTTTCCGCTTTACTGGGTTCGTTGATATGGGTTCAGGGCCATACTTTTCACGCACTGCCTCTCTTGTCTTAAAATAATATTGTCCATTCTTAAAGATATAAAGGTCCTTGTATTTACCTCTCATCATTGCCAATTTGACTGCGTTTTTAGATTTACCAATGGTTTTAGCAAATTCCAATCTGCTCAATGTATATAAATGTTCATCTGTTTTTAGCATAACTATAAGTTTAAAATTCCCCTTGTTTGAACCCCAGTGAAACCACTTAAGGTACACGCATTATACTATAAACCGATCCTACCCACACTCTCTTTGTGTCCTTTAAGTCCCCTCTTGGTAAACCATATAATAGAAATAAACTTCAAGTTTCACTAGGGTGGGTTGGGTCGGTTTTTATGTTTTATCTCCAGGTCTGAATTGACTACCATCACCCCAAAAAGTGTCACCTCGAAGTTGACAGAAAGCTTCACTTGAAGAGTAATAAGGTTCAATAGCTTTACGAACAAATTCATCAGGAAAATTATTTCGCTGGGCTATGGTCTTTGCTTTAAGTAAACTAAAATCCTCATCTTGATTGGCCAACATTCTATAAAAATGGTGTTCAGCATTTTCAGGTGTGATGTACTTATACCATTCTTCAATATATCTATTTAAAGCTTTAGTTCTGCTGATATCCCCTTCTGTTGCCATTAGTCCTTAATTAGTTCTAGAAAGTGCTCAAAATCTATAACAACTAAAGGATCTCTTGAGTTCATCTTCATCACTACAACGGGCTCAAGCTTACGGGAATTCTTTGAGGCCTGTTTATAGAAGTCATAGATGGTCTTCATTTTCTCCTGATTTTTAATCTCCCATTGGTATGGGCATAACTTACGGGCTACTTTAGACAGTATAATATCTGGTCCAGGTGCATAATTCTCAACACACTGAACATCTTTAGCTCTTAAGTGTGGGAAGTTCTTAAGTATCTTATCTCTAACAAAATTTTGAAGTCTTCTTCCTTTTGCTTTTCTACTTTTCTGTTTCATTAGTAGTCTCCTTCTTTTCTTTTCCGTCTGATTGTCTCAAAGTCCTCATCAGGATTTTCTTCAGGTGTACCTCTATGAAACTCTTCATATGCTTCTATCTCTTTAAGACCATCATTGATGACTGAAATATCACCATCCGATAAATGCCATTCACTTTTCATTTTGTCTGGTGCTGAACCAATCGGCATCCAATACTTATTAGCAATGGATCTCATTGACTTGTCACAAAAGAAATCAAAGTTTTTTGTTAACCAGTAAATTGGATGTTTACCAGTTTTCATATGTTTAACTTCACCTACTCTTTCACATCCTAGTTTTTTTAATGCGTCAGCTAACTCATTAATTCTACCAGGTATGTTGTGTTCTTTTTTTAGAAACTTAAATGCTTCAGAAATAGAAATAACTGTTTGGTGAAATGGTGTGGCTCTTTCATTAAATATAGGTTTAATATCTCTTAATATTGGGTGACCACCTTCTTCACTCATTACTTTTAAGAAGTTAGTTTTTAAAGAAACAGATTTAGGATTGAAGTTATCACTAATTTTTCTAGTAGTTAAAAAATACTTCACTGCCTCTTTAACACCTTCAATAAGTTTTCCTTCTGGTGTCCAAAACTTATCAAAGAATTCATCACCACCCATTTGATCTCTTGTTTTACCAATATCTATTATTGTATATCTGGCTTCCTTAACATCAACTGCAAGTGCGTCTTTGTGATTAGTAAAGAGCATGAAGAAACAAGTTGAATAGATATCTTTCCAATTATGAAATAATGGTCTTATTCTAAAGTCCTCATTAGTCATCATTGGTTTCATGCTATTAAGAGTAGAAATATTTTTTTTATAATCACCATCAAGTTTGATCTCATCAATTAAAACTATTTGGTTTTCTAAAAATCCTTTATTTTTATCTATAGCTTCTTCAGGGGTTATCACTGCGCAATTATCCTTACCCAATGCTTGTTGCACTATTGTAAAAAAAGTATTTTTCCCAACTTGATAATTTTCAGAGTGAAATAAACATGCTGATCTAATTTTATTTCCAGGTTGTTGAAAAGGCATTGAAAGGTGATCTAAAACATAATCATAAAGATTTATTTTATTACCTTTGCTATCAGTACCAGTTCCTTCATGTTCAGTAAGTTTTTCAATAAGTTCTTTGAAGTTCTCAATGTGCTCTATGATTTCTTTAGCCTCAATATCACTAGGTCTATAAGTATTTAATTGTAGTAATCCATTCTCATCCTTTACTATTGGATCTTCAATAGACTTAAATAAATCAGGCCTATATACAGTTTGTTCAACTAGTTGGGCCTCTTCGAATGCTACAAAGTTTTTAACAACTTCAGCTATTCTTCCCTTAAAGATATGACCATAAGTAACCTGAAGCGCCTTTTGATTGTATTCCTTACCAGTTGACTTGTCATACCAACGATCATCATTTTTTATATAGATAACATTCTTAAGGAATTCTTTAATTTTCTCTTCTTGTTCAGGATCAATAAAACCATCTAATACACCCACACCTTTGAGGTCTTTTCTGTAGTAGCCATTGATTGACTTTAAGTAAGTCTCATAATGTTCAGTAAGATAATCCTTATTATATTCACCTTCAAAATCTTTTCTTTCATGTGAATTAATATCTTTTGTTAACCCTGGCTCTGATAATGGTTCACTGAATTGTTCATTAACTTCGTAAGGTGTAAGAGATAAATTTTTATGCTCAATTACTTGTTTTGCTATAAATAAAAACTTTTCCCTACCTCCTTGTCCACTTTCAGCACCAACTAATGATCTTAAAATTGGTTCTTTTCTCCAGTGTATCGCAAACTCTACTTGCTGTTTTGTTAAAGGTTTTCCTGATGGTGAATATCCACAAGTATTTTTATTTTTTAAATCTTTATGTGGACAGTAAGGCATAAACAACCATCCTCCAGGTTTACCTTCATCTATTGTGTAACCTTTAGGTAATGAGTGAGAGCCATCTACTTTTAAACCTTTAAATGTTTTCTTAAATATAGCTTCATATTTTTGTGCAGTTTTACTAGCCTCTTCAACAGTAATAAAATCATCATAGTATTTATGTATGTGCCAGTTATTACTTGAAGACCTATAACAGAATAATTCAGTATCTATTCTAAAGACAGCTCTACAAAAAGTTTCAGGGTCTTGATTAAAATCTAAATCCCAACCAATCCAACGACAAAGGCCTTTTCGTTTAGTTCCATCAAATTCAATTTTAACTGGTGAGATTCCAAAGTATTCTTTACCTTCAAAATGTTTTTCCCAGTCCATATGTTGATGTTCATAAGTACCATCTTTTTTTATTTCTCCTTTTTCATTTGGTGGTAAGTAACCTTTAAACTTTCCTCTTCCACCTATTGCACCATCTAATCTTTGTTCTAATTTTAATATCATTTAATTATTCTCCTTTTTCTTTTTCATTGACCATTGGTGAAGTACTTTTCCATTTTCTAATAAGGTGTGTTTCTGTTTGAAGTCAGTAAACTCTTCACGATTATTTTCTGGTAATTGCTTATTGTGTTTTTTGATTATCTTCTCATCAACATACTTACCCATTTCAGCTAACCCATTGTAAGCCCTGGTAATCTCATTATGATCTTTGAGGATTTTTCTGTTAATCTTAATGCAGTCTGAATTGACCTTCCTGATTTCTATATTGGCTTTCTCAAGTTCAACAATGTACTTCTCTAATTCTGCAACTTCTGTCTTATGTTTTGCAGTCTTCTCTAATAAGCTTTGATTAACATCATCAATCCATCTTTGTCTGCTATTGGTCCATTCCTCTATAGTTGCACCTTTTCGGTCTATATCACGAGATAATCTATCAATAACCTTATCTTGAAGTTTGATGTCTTTGAGTTGTTTCTTAAGTACTTTCTCAAGTTCTATGTAAGGAACTTGATCATGTTCACAAACACCATATTTCTTTCTTAAGTTTTCTGTAACAGTATTTTTAGATTTTAATTGTTTTGCCATTATGTTTCTCCATTGCGTCTCCTGAAGAATTACATTTGGCCTCATTCTTATCTGTGATTAATTTCTCAACTGTTTTTGCCTGAGACAGTTTAAGTCCAGGTACTAAAGTCTCGCTCAAATCATTCAGCATAGAATAAGTAGAATTCTTCAATGAAACTGATTTATATTTCCACTTATCAGTCATAAGTTTCCTCCTTATTTGTTGGGGTTAACATCTCCTCATTCGTGCTTTCTGATCTTTCTTCATTCTTACCTAATACATAATCATAATTTTTTTGAATATCTGCTCTTAAGCTTATTAGGTCCTCACTCAATCCAGGTTTAAATCTGGATGAATTCTTTATTACTTCTGTCACTGGTGGTGTTGGTGTTGGTACAAAAGGTTTATAATTAATCTCTACTGTTGGTATTTTAATTTCAGTTTTTTTGGCTATCTGTGATGGGTGCTTACCTATAAACTTCAAGCTTTCTTCAGATAATGATCCTCTTCTTTTTGGATTATAATAATCTCTATTAATCATCCTTTTATATTCATTAGCAGTTTTGCGATCTTCTGGTGTCTTTGGATTTTTTACTACCTCCAACATGGCTTCCCAGGTATTTAAAGTTTTCTTTTGGTTCACTGGGTAAGTTGATGGATCTTCATTTTTAAAAGGTTTAGGTCTGTTTGCTTTGTTAGTTAAATACTCTGCAATATTATTTGGTGTTGATTTTACAACTGGTGTCTTCTTCTCTAATCCACTCATAGATCGCCACTTCTCTTGATCTACAATACTCTTATCATCATAGTGTTTAGGTTTAGGACCATCATCATGTAAATGATGTAATCGTTCAAATCTTTCAGTAAGATTTTCTTCTCTCTTTTTAACTTTAAGTTTATCTTCAGGTTTACGCATTAGGCATTCTATCCTTAATGTTAACTCTGTATTCCTTGTAGATAAACTGTATGTGCTCTTTAAGTGCCTCTATAAGATCATCATTAACTTTGTTCCATTTATTTTTGATATGGAATAACAGATCATAATTAAATAAAAGTTTTTCTACACTCCATCCTTTTGGTTGGAAGTATTTTAAATTTCTTGATAATTCTGCGTTACATCTAATTTTATAATCGGTGTAACTTTCTCCACTTTTAATATTAAGTAAATTTTTCTTTAATAATTTCTCATGAAAATCTAATGGGTGAATAGGTTTATAATATTTATGTGTAGTTCCTGGAATTTTGAACTGCTCTTCAAATCCACTCCATTCTTTATAACCTTGTTCATCAGGATATAGACCTTTATTAATATCGTAATTGTGAGCCATTATGGTTTTCTACTTATTTTTTTATATAGAGAAATTAAACCTCCATCTTGGACACCTATCCTCTTGAGTTCATCTTTACTCAAACTGTCCAGGTATTCATTAAAGGTTCCTTTGAAACCTTCTTTTTTTGCTTCTTCAAATGCAGTTGATAAAGAGTTCATTAACTCTAACTCAATATGTGTCATGGGGTCTTTCTCTGCCATTTTCGTTGTTGAAACTGCCTCTAATTTTTTATCGACAGAATTATTTTGTGCTTTTGCCATTCGGCCTCCTATCTTTTGGGTTAATTGGGATTATGTTTGGTGCATTCTTAAATCGAATGTAAGGATTGTTTTTTTGGTTTATAACAATAGCCTCATCTGTGGTTATAGCTTTTTTAAGTAAATCTGTTGAAGGAATATCTACACCCATATTTCTTAATGGTATTGATGGATCAATCTTAATTTCACCACTAGATATTTTTTCATCAACTATTTTATCTGTATCTTCCCAATGTTTAATTGCCTTCAGTTTCACTTCAGGTTTTAAAAGGTTCCACCAGGATTGCTCGTATAAACCTTTGTTCATATCAACTATATATTTAGTCATTAAAAATTTATCTCCTTCTCTTCATTTACTTTAGGTGCCACCATAGGTTTAGGTTTAAGGTCTCCCAAAGTGTCTGATTGTTTTCCAGTCACTAGTTGAACAACCTGAACAGTTTTTAATCTTAATGTGCAACCAATACCGATAGGCATATTCCACGCGTAAGGTTCAAAAGTAATTTGTAGAATACTATCACCCCATATCTTTTGAGATTTATCAAAAGGTGTATGATCGTTATTAAGAAGATTAGGCTCTTGAGTAAAAGGTTTTTTATCAAACTTTCTCACTCCTTTAGCATTCATCTTAAAGGTAAAAGTAATCTCCTCACCATCTTCAGTGTAAGGTAAAGATTTCTTAATTGCTTTATCAGGATTAATATCATGTTGTTTTTTAACTTCTTGTGCAATCAGATCATCAATAGCTTTTTTGATTTTTACACTTTCCTCTTTTTTACAAGTTAATTTAGTATGGAATAATCCATCAGGATTAAATTCAATATCTGGTTCCGTCAGGTAAGGCCATTTTGCAATACCTTCAGGTGTAGTTAATACGATTGGTTTATTCATTAGTTCAACTCCTTTCTATTTCTATTAATTTTTGGACCAATCACTCTTCCTTGAGTAATCTTTGAAGCATTATCGTAAGCTGATTTTTCTCTAACCTGGATTAGATAAGTTTTACCATTACGCTTAATATCAGCGAAAGCATACTTACCAAAAAGGTCTTTTCCTATTCCACAATCAAAATCATTTTCAAATTCTATTTTACTAACTAGTGCTGACATAAGAGTTCTAGCTTCTTTATTGTCTGGGCCTAGTTCACCTTCTTTTATTTCTGTATTTTTTTTAATTACATCTAATTGAACATCATCAGGGTCAGTCCAATCAAAGTCTGTTCTCCAGTCTTGATTTATATTTTTCTTTGTCATTTAGTTACTCACTTTCAGTTGTTGTTGATTGTTATTAAAGACGCCTATTGCAACATTAAGATCATCTTGAACTACTTTGTCATAATCATAAGTAATGGGTTTTGTTAAAAGGCCATTCTTATAGATAAACTCAAGTAACTTAATGGGATCCCAAAGTGTCGTTGATTGACCTTTAATTTTAACTTTGCCCATCAGTGAACCATCCCTGCCCGCTTCAATTTCCTCTCTATGAAAATTGTAAAGAGTAGTTCTTTTGATAGGAATTATCTCAAGAAGTTCTTCTGTTGTGTACCAAAGCTTATTAAAAGTAAATTGTATCGTCATAGTTGCTCATATTCGTTATATAGGAACATAAGCATTATTCCGTCAAAGTCAACAGACTTTATCCGAAATTATGACGTATTTTTAGGAAACTGCATTAAATAGTTAATATGGTCTTGTGGGATGGCTCTTTTTGTTTTTGGGTAAACAAAAAACCTGGATTTAAATAAATGTTTTTGTCTTGGGTCGGTTACTAATTTAAAGAGATTTTTAGCTTCTTTCTTTTGATCAAATTTTCTAGTGTCATGATAGCCCTCATATAGATCAGTGTAAGTTTTACTGGCAACTACAATTCTAGCAGTTTCAGTTTTGGTGTTTAAGTTCCTATCCTTCTCTTCCTCAAGTCTCTGCCATAAATACAAAGTAAACCTCATCATTTTCCAATTAAATTTCTTATTACTTTCTTGTGCTTCAGGTGTACTTGCATGAATAATATCTATTGCGTCTGCGGGTGTCATATCCCGTTGCGCCAAATATCTTAAAAGCTTATCTATTTCTTTCGAAGGAAACTTCATTAAAACATCCGTACAACTGAACGGACTTATTTACAAGCCTTTTAATTTCTTGGGGGAAGAATGGCCATAAGCTTTGTAAAAAATTCTGTAAATTCTTTTGAATATCTGGTGTAACTGGTAATTGTTAACAACTCATTTAAAAACTCATAGGATTGTTTTCCTAAATTTGAAACATCTTGTTTTTGCCATTCTAAATATTTGTCTATAAATTCTTTAGAATGATAACCATTGTCTCTTTTGTATTCGTTCCAACATTCTAGGTGAAATTCTGCATAGTAAAAAAATTCATCTTTTTTGTATTCAATTTTCCAATCAATTGTTTTTTCATTTAATGCCTGAACATTCGATGCTTCAGCTATTATGTTATTAAATAAACCAAAAAGTTTAAAATTTATTGGATCAGATAAATCAGCAAATTTATCTTTTGCTTTTGTAGATCCCATTAGATCATTTGTAGTATTGTTTTCTTTCTCCCACTCTGTGATGGCTTCTCCTCTAGTTTGTATAGCTTGTATTATTTTTGATCGTTTTGTTTTACTCACTATAATTTGTGGGTATGCATTTAGATTTTTGATATATTTAATATCAGCACAATGAGATAACGCTTTGCGCTCATTATTTTCTTCTTTATTGCACCCAACAATAACCAGACTGATAAATATTATAGATAGTAGATTTTTCACTTTAAATATTTTTGCATTAGAAGATATTATAAAGCGGTGAAGTACCTTTTATCAATCCATAGATAACTGCTAGTAGAAATAAAATAGTAGCATATCTAAAAAAAGGAATTATCCAAATGATTGCAAGACCATATAGTAATTTATCGTAAAGTTTTTTCATTGTTGATTTAAACATCTTTTCCCAATCTTTCTAACCGATCGCAAACATCATTATAATCATAACCTTGTTTTTTACAAAACACTCTAAGCATCAAATTAGTTTTTTTAGAGTTACATTTTTTACAAATTAGAACCATATTTTGCATAGTAGTTAAACCACCTTTATTTACTGGATGAATATGATCTGCTTCAGCTATATTTACATCTGAACTCTTATTGCAATACGGACAAGCCCATTTGGATTTTATCCTTACAGATTTAAGAAGCTTATCTTTTATATTTTGTGCACCACTTCTATTTTTCTTTTCAAAGGCATTTATTTTAGCAGTTCTTTCTCTTTCGCTAGCTCTTTTCTTAAATCTCTTAAATTCAAATAATATTTTTTTTAATAGGACTATTTCAAATTTACTGGATCTAATTGCTTTGTAGTCAGTATCAAAAATATCTTTAAGATTAGATAAAGTCTGATTTGTATTAATTAACTGTTCTTTATTCTCTTTATAGGTTTGAGATGGTTGGAATTTACTTTCAATACTACGGTTATAGGCACTTATTTCTTTTAAGTATTTTTGTGTTTCATTTTCATCATCTGCTTTTAAAATCCAATATGCTATTACCTTAAATAAAAAAAAGAAGGCGGGCATAAAAAGAACAAAGCCAATCCCATCAGCAATATCTTGAGTAACGCTAAAAGCAACAAATCCTGATAATAAAAAACAAACTATATTTCTACCATTAATAATATTATCTTGATTAGGTCTTATTGGAGGCGATATATCACCTTTTTCTTCTACCTTGGATCTTTGCTCTCTTTCCTCTCTCTGTATTTCATTTTCTAAATATCTTTGTTGCTCACTATATTTTTCCTCAATTACTCTTCCTTCTTTTATACCTGACTCAAGTTTTTTTATCGTCTCAGATTCCTTTTCAATTCTTTGTTTGATTGTAATTTCTTCTTCAACTAGTTTTTGATGAGTATAGTTGTAATATTTTTTTATCCTTGGCTGGATATACTGATTTAACTTCTGGTCATTGTAATAATATGATCTAGCCATAACAAAACCTATCAAACAATCTAGCTCTACTCAATATTAAGGTTTCTAGTTTTAAATCGGATCACATTAGTGGTTCTGAATACTCTGCCTTTACTATCACAACGTCTAAACATACATCTTCCGTAAAAACATTCTAATTTATAAAGTTTGCCATACATCTTTAGAATAAATGGATATTTTTTTTTGGTTATCAACTTTTAGTCCAATCCATACTGTCTGCAACTTTATGAGCATACTCTTTGATCTGGTCCGTATCATGTATGTCATAATGAATATCCAATGTACTAGCCTTCTTATGACCAGTAAGCTTTCGGGCCTCTGCTGAAGATCCAAGTTTTTTGACTGATAGACTTGAATAAGTTTTCCTTAACATTCTTGGAACAATATTTCTTAAACCAGTATCTACCATCATAGATTTCCAACATTCTCTAGTGGTTGTAATTCTTGTCTTCCTTCCGTTTATATATTCCTGACTAATTTCTAATGTTCCAGGAATTAACCAACTGTTTGGTGAACTTTTGGGTGATGGAAACAACCAGGGAATAAACTTATACTTTGTTAATTCAGGTCTTTTATAAAGTTCATCTAATTGATTTAAGATAAATTGTACTGGTTCAGTAATAAATATATAGCCTTCTTCTCTGCCTTTTATTCTACCTGAAGGAAGTACAATAATATTATCTATTCCATATGAATTGTCTGTGTTTCCTTTTAAATAAACATCAGTCTTTTTAAGTTTGGTTAATTCATTACCATGTTTACCTGACACCATTTCAAGCATTATTGCTTCTGCTGAAAATGGATGTTTGGTGTTTAACTTTTGTAAACTTACCCACATCTTCTGCATTTGATCAGGTTTATTTTTTTGTCTGTTATACTTTGAGTTTTTACTCTTTGAGACACCTGGAAGTTTAACTTCAAGTGCTTCTTTAGTTGTAGGATTTAAAGGTTTAGTTCTCCCCATGTATTTCTTTGAGTGTTCCCAAAGGACTTGAAGCGCATAGATCATCTTCCTTTTTGTTCCCCAACTCCTTGGATATTCATCAAGATAATCATGAATTAAACTAGGTGTTAATTCTTCAATCAAATATTTGCTAAAGGTTGGGTGATCATACATTGAAACACCAGTTAACACTTTACCACTTACTTTTTTTAATATTCCATGACCTGAAGGAAATTTGGTGAATAGGTCATCCCAATCTTTAGGTTTCTTTGCATTGTAAACTTTACAACTTCTAAACATTACAAAACCATTTCCATACTCATCATCATCATGGTCCAATAGTTTGGTCCTTTTATTCTTACCTATTAGGTGTAAACAAATATCCATAATAGATTTACCAGTTAGTGTGCCTTCTCTTCTAATCTTTGGAAATCCTCCTTTACATAACAACTCAATACATTCACCAACTGTCTTCATCTTTCTATTCTCAAGTTCAGCTTGGGTAACTCTTATTTTCTGTTGTTTTGCAGTGATCTTTGGTGATTTGATCCATAACCCATTATCATCTGTATGGGTTTTCATAATTTGAATTACTTTAGTTTGACAGTCTTTAATTCCGAACTTACCTTTAATGAATTCACCTACACTCCAGTAATCAGATTTGCCATCAAACCAGAAAATCTGGTGAAAGTATTTTTTTCTAGAAGTTTTATATTGGGTAAGCTTTAAACCTTTAACTCCACAATCAATTAACTTAATCGGAACACTTTTAGCTTTGGAATTGCTAAAGTCATATTGATACTTATCTATTGCATAATCAGTAAATTTGACAGTTCTATCATCAAGTCTGTCATCTAGTTTGCTCTTGCTCATTTTAGTAATGCTCTCCTTTTGTTATTCCTAATCTAATTATTGGTCAACGAAATGGCCAATGAAATATAGAATTCTCGGACACAATCGGATTCTCTAGGACTTTAAAAATGATACTGTTTAGCTTGGACTGGCCAATGCTATACACGGGTAATCCTTATGTAATAACTCCAGGTAATGTCTTCTTCATGCACATGATACTTATGGATTCAGATAGTAATTTAGCCATGAATTTAGGTGAAACATAT
>WLWH01001910.1_pt1 | contig 12626 bp, 16 predicted proteins | sample 6712741 | NCBI WGS metagenome assembly WLWH01 (sample SAMN12718694, study PRJNA515312) | sponge metagenome | isolation source: marine sponge | host: Mycale hentscheli | place: New Zealand: South Island, Marlborough, Capsize Point | collected 2003-05-01 | reverse complement strand
CGACTACTTCGGCGAATGCCAAGTACAATCAGAAGATAACGCAGAATCACTAGAACAAGCTGTCCTTGACAAACTTGGAGAAAATGTTATAGTTTGGGAAAAAACGGGAATGTTTGGTCCGTTAAATAGAATAACCTATGAGGAGGTTATAAATGATACAAGACCTGTACAAAGCAAAAAGGTCCTTGGAGTTGAAGTGGGAACAGGAGCATCTATCTAATGGTAGATATACTCTTGAAATGGTCAGGATCGATGACAAAGTTAAAGAAGTCATCACAAAGATCAAGCTTGAAGAAGCTGAAATTGCCCACAGACAGAACACTGTCGAAGGTGTTGCTCCGCAAGTTTCTGTAGCTACTTAATAAAAAGCTACATCGTTGGAAAATTCTACTCCACATTACACACCCTCTTGCACTCTACTCAAAACTACTATATAGATTAGTTACTATACAATTTAAATGATATATAGACGCGTATAGTCGACGGCCTAGAGACTATGTATCACAACTAGGAAAAGGAGAAAAATTATGGCAAATACTACATTTTCAGGACCGGTACGATCGGAAAACGGTTTTGAACAAATAACAAAAAATACATCAACTGGTGCGATAACTACTGATGCTGTTTACAACGCTACTATCAGAGGTGGTGTGCAAACATTAACAGGCGCAGGAGCGGTTGATTTAACTAACTTAGTAACTGAACTAACTACTACTGGAGCTGATGCATTAACTTTAGCTGATGGTACAACTTCAGGACAAGTTAAAATCGTTAACATGATTGTTGATGGTGGAAATGGAACTTTAACTCCAACTACTTTTGCAAACGGAACTACAATTACTTTCGATGCAGTAGCTGAATCAGCTACTTTAGTTTGGAATAGTACTATTGGTTGGGTCGCTACTTCAGTTCAAGGTGCAACAATAGCTTAATAATTAATTTTGTGTGGGCTTCGGCCCACATGAATTTAAGGAGAAACAAATGTCAAACGTAACAAATGTAAAAGCAAAAATGTTTAAGGCAGTAAGTGCAAGCACAACTTCAATTGCAGCTGGTCAAACTTTAGGTGGCGCTGGAGATCTAAACCTAACTGGAACTGCTGTTAATGATGGTTCTAACATGGCATCAACTGTAACTTTAACTTCTACAGGAAATATTTCTGGAGTTAATTTTACAATTACAGGCACAGATGCAAGTGGAAGCACAGTATCTGAAGTCAAAGCTGGACCTAACAGTACCACTGTAACAACTACTCAAGCTTTTTTAACAGTAACTTCAATTGCAGCTAATGGTGCTGTAGCAACAAACACATCAGCAGGTTTTACTGCTACAACTACTACACAAGGTGTATTATTTGAAGGTAGAACTAAAGTTAGAGGTCTACATGGTGTAAGTGATTCAGGAACAGCTGGAGCTTTAGCAGTTAGAAATACATCTCAATCAGGAACAAAATTACTTGAGATCGATGCACCTGCAGCAGCAGGTATGATTGATCCATACATTCCAGACAACGGAGTATTGTTCGATGATGGAGCTTATGTAAACATTAGTGCAGGATACGACAGCGTAACTATATTTTTCGACGGATAGAGGTAAACTGTGGCTACTATAACTTACACAGTAACCGTAGCTTCGGGTACTAATCAGTACGGAACCGGTAATAAATGGTATATTAACGGTAGCGTTAGTCCTGACTTAAATTTAATTGAAGGTAATACATATATCTTTGATACTTCCGATTCTACAAACGCAACTCATGTCTTTGCATTTTCAACAAGTGCAAACAATTCACCTGCTGCACCTTATACAACAGGTGTGACGACTAATGGGGTGATTGGAAATGCCGGATCAAATACTACAATTGTTGTAGCAACTAACGCCCCAACACTTTACTATTATTGTACTCAACACGCAGGAATGGGTGGCGCAGCTTATACTTTAGCTGCAGGATCTATTTCTACTACTGCAAATTTTGAAGCATCATTTACAATTGATGAAGTAATTGAAGATGCTTACGAAAGATGTGGAGTTCAAGGTATTACAGGATATCAATTAAAAGCAGCTAGAAGATCTTTAAATATTTTATTTCAAGAATGGGAAAATAGAGGTTTACACTATTGGGAAATTGGAAATACAAATATAGATTTAGTAGAAGGTCAAGCAGAATACATATTTTATAGAGACACGTCAGATGGAGCTAGTACAACAACTGTAGCTCCAGCTAGTGTTTATGGTTTATCCGATATTATGGAAGCTAGTTTTAGACAAAACTATGGAACAACAAATCAATCAGACAGTCCAATGACAAAAGTTGATAGATCAACTTATTCTGCTTTTTCAAATAAATTATCAAAGGGAACTCCTTCACAATATTGGGTTCAAAGATTTATTGATAAAACAACTGTAAATATCTATCCTACACCAGATGCAACCGCAGCTGCAAACTACATGTATATAAATTATGTAAAAAGAATTACAGACGCAGGTAATTACGATAACGTTGGTGATGTACCAAATAGATTTGTACCTTGTATGGTTTCAGGTTTAGCATTTTACCTTTCACAAAAATGGGCTTTAGATAGAACACAAACTTTAAAATTATTATACGAAGATGAATTAGCAAGAGCATTGTCAGAAGATGGTTCACCTTCTAGTTCATTCTTAACACCAAAAACTTATTACCCAGGTAATGGATAATGGCAAAATTTTCATCAGGTAAATATGCACAATTCATTTCCGATAGATCTGGTTTAGCATTTCCATATCAAGAAATGGTTGTTGAGTGGACAGGTGCTAGAGTTCACACTTCAGAGTTTGAACCAAAGTCACCACAAGTAAGTCCTAAACCACATGGTGCTGATCCACAAGCTTTAGAACATGCAAGACCTAGATCACCATCTATACCAAGTCCAGGAATTTTAAATCCTGATCCATTATCTATGAATGCAACTACAACAGCAACAGTAACTTTAAATAATTGTCAATTACAAGTTGGAGACGCAGTTACATTTTTAAATGTAACAGATAATTCTGTTGGAGGTGTAAATAATGTTTTACTTTCTCCTTTTGCAGTTTTAGCAACTAACATGACAACAACATCTTCAAGTATAGTTTGTAATGAAACAACTCAACTTCCATCATCAGGTTATGTTTTTATTGAAAGTTTTACAACACCTTCTGCAACTAATCCTGATTACGTTCCACAAAAAAATTTTGAAGTTATAAAATACACAACTAATACAACAGGCACACAAACACTTTCAGGTTTAACACGAGCAACTAATGCTCCTTTTAGAGGAATAACACCTCCAGCTACAACAGCTTTTGAACATAAAGTTGGTGCAAGTATTTTTGGTGCTTTTAATGTAGCTAGCATTACAACTAGAACACAAAATAATCCTGGCATGCCTGCTCAAATTACGGTAAATACAGGGTTTACGTTTACGTTACCAACTGCTGCAACAACAACAGAAGTTGGTGGTGGACCAAATGTTTATTTTAGTCCAGTAGGAAGAGGATCAGTATAATGGCTTACACACTAGCAAATTTAAGAGATGATATTAGAAACTACACTGAAGTTAGTAGCACAGTTTTAACTGATGCTATTTTAGATACAACAATTAAAAATGCAGAAAACAAAATTTACAGATCATCAGATAATGATGACAATAGATTTTATGCTACTTCAACTTTAGTAACTGGTAATAGATATGTAACTATTCCATCAGATTTAAGAATTATAAGATATGCTCAATTAAAAGACACAAGCACAGGAGCACAGTTTTTTTTAGAAAAAAAAGATACTTCATATATGGCAACTTATTATGATACCCCAGGCACAGCACAAGGATTACCTAAATACTATGCTAATTGGGATGCTAATTTTTGGGTAGTAGCACCTACTCCAGATGCTCAATATGAAATAACTTTAGCTTATATTAAACAGCCTGAAAGCATAACTGTAACTACAGGGGCTGCACCACCAAGTACAAATGGGACTTATCTGTCTAACAAATATCAAGACTTACTTTTATATGGGTCCTTGGTCAATGCATATGGGTACTTGAAAGGTCCGCCAGATATGGTACAATACTATACGCAAGCATATAATGATGCTTTACAAACGTATTCTATCGAACAACAAGGTAGAAGACGCAGAGACGAATATCAAGATGGGGTTATTCGGACAGCTCTTAAATCACCTTTTCCATCAGATTATTAAGGAGATAAAAACATATGGCTAACGTAATACCAAACTCATTTCGTGGAGAGTTGTTCTCAGGAACACACAACTTTGCGTCGGGTGGAAATACATTTAAGATAGCTTTGTACACAGGATCAATTGCTTCTGTTTACACAACAGCAAGTACAACAGTCTCTGCAACAAACGAAGTCAGCACAGGTGGAAGTAGTAACTATACAAGACAAGATTTATCGTCTCAAGCAGTTGCATCTTCAACAGCTGTTGCTTCAGTTGACTTTGGAGATTCAACTTGGTCGAGTGCAACGTTCACAGCAGCGTACGCAGCTATTTATAATGATACAGCTACGGGTGATCCGCTAGTTGTAGTATTAGATTTTGGAGGAGATAAGACTTGTACTAATGGTACATTTAAAATTACTTATCCTAATCCAGCAACACCAGCTAATGCAATTATAAGCATGGCATAGGAGAATAAATGGCACTAGTAATAAACGATAGAGTAAAAGAAACTAGTACATCACAAGGTACTGGTACAATAAATTTAGCAGGAGCTGTAACAGGTTTTGAAACTTTTGTTGCAGGCGTTGGAAACAGTAACACAACTTATTACTGTATCTTTGAAGAAGGTACAGCTAATTTTGAAGTTGGAATAGGAACTGTTACAGATGCAACTCCAGATACTTTATCAAGATCAACTGTGCTTTCATCTTCTAACAGTGATTCGTTAGTTAATTTTAATTCAGGTGGTTCAAGTACACTAAGTGTATTTTGTACAATGCCTGCAAGTAAATCAGTTTATTTAGATGCAAGTGGTGTACCAGTAGGTGCAGCAAGTAATGGATTTGCTGTTGCAATGGCAATAGCTTTATAGGAGGAATATGGCACAAGATTTTACTAGATATGCAGTACAAGCAACAAACAGTGCAGGTACAGTATTTACAGCAAATTCAAATGATGCAGTCATTGGAATCAGAATCGCAAACATATTAACTTCAGCAATCAAAATAGATGTATTCGTAAGTGTAGGAGGATCTACAACTAGATACATTTGTAAAGATTTAAGCATTCCACCAAACAGTGCTGTAGAGCTTGTTTCAGGTGGTGCTAAATTTGTGATGCAAAGCACTGACATATTAAAAGTAGAGTCAGACACAGCATCAAGTGCTGATGTTTATGTTAGCGTTGTTGATTCAATAAGTGCATAGGAGGATAAATGGATAGTTTATATAACACAATATATATCGGTAACAAACCGGGATCAGAACAAATTTATACACATGCGGAAACGCTTGATAACAAAGATATGGTTATTGAGTCCGCAGTATTAGCAGGTCCAGTAACTTTTGTTAATACAATAACAGTAACAGGAACGTTGGTAATAGTTTAATGAGTAAAATAGAAGTAAATACAGTTGCACCACAATGCGGAACAACATTAACTTTAGGTGAATCAGGAGATACAGTAACTCTTGGCACGGGTGCAAGTCAGTCTGGTTTTGGTAGAACAGGAACTGTAAACTGGCAAACAGGTAGTATTAAAACAGCAACATTTACAGCTGCAAATGGTGAGGGTTATTTTTGTAATACAGCAGGTGGAACATTTGAAGTAGATTTACCAGCAGGAAGTGCTGGTGCAATAGTTTCAATACAAGATTATAATAATACATTCGATTCAAATGCTTTAACAGTTGATCCAAATGGATCAGAAAAAATTAATGGTGGAACTGCTGGTGAAGCAGTTACTTTACAAACAGAAGGCCAAGGTGTAACTTTTATTTATATAGATGCAACAGTTGGTTGGAGATCAGTTCAAGACAATACTTTTGCAGCAGCTGGAGCACCACCTTTTGTAGCAGCAACTGGTGGAACTATTACAACTTCAGGTAATTGTAAAATTCATACTTTTACAGGACCTGGAACTTTTACAGTAACAAATTTAAGTCCTTGTTCTGCTCAAAATGAAATTTCTTATTTAGTTGTAGCTGGTGGTGGCGGTGGTGGTGGAGCAGCAAGAGGTGGTGGTGGCGGTGCTGGAGGATTTAGAGAAACTAAATCTCCAATTACACCTTATACAGCTAGTCCTTTAGATGGTCAGCCAAGTGCACCAAACAGAATTACAGTTACAGCAACATCTTTTCCAATAACAGTTGGTGCAGGTGGAGCAAAAGGAACTAATACAGCAGATGGTGGTGTAGGAGCTAATTCAGTATTTTCAACTATAACATCAGCAGGTGGTGGAACTGGTAGAGGTGCTACTGATGGAGCAGGTGGTAATGGAGGTTCAGGTGGTGGAGGAAATGGAGAAGGTGGTACTTCTCCGGGTGGAACAGGAAACTCACCCCCAACAAGTCCAGCTCAAGGAACTAATGGTGGAGCAGGTAGAGTAGTTCCAGGTTGTCGTGGTGGCGGCGGTGGTGGTGGAGCCACACAAGCAGGACAACAAGGCCAACCCCCTTATGCAGGAGGATATGGTGGTGATGGGGCAACAACTTCAATTAATGCAAGTCCAACAGCTTTTGCTGGTGGTGGTGGCGGAGGCGGAAATGGAAATTCACCATTTAGAGGTGGTGCTGGTGGAACAGGTGGTGGCGGAGCTGGTGGAGGTAGACCAAGTCCAGGTGGTAATTCAGGATCAGCAGGTACGGATAACACTGGCGGTGGTGGCGGTGGAGCAGCTAACACAACTTGTAATCCATCGGGTTTCGGAAGTGCTGGTGGTTCAGGCATAGTAATAATAAGGTATAAATTTCAATAATGACTAGCACAGTAAAAGTTAATAACGTACAAGCTTCAGATGGTGGAAACATCATCAATCAATGTGGAACAAATATTACTATTGGTGCAAGTGGCGATACAATTGCTTTAGCATCAGGTGCAAGTCAGACAGGTTTCGGTAGAACAGGAACTGTTGATTGGCAGACAGGTAGTATTAAGACATCTACATTTACAGCAGCAAATGGAGAAGGTTATTTTGTTAATACAACATCAGGTGCTGTGACTGCAAACTTACCAGCAGGTTCTGCTGGAGCAATAGTTTCTTTTTCAGATTACACAAGAACTTTTGCAACAAATAATTTAACAATTACTCCAAACGGTTCAGAAAAAATAGGTGGTGTTGCTGCAAGTGTGTATTTAAATGTTAATGGTCAAGCAATTACTTTAGTTTATGTAGATGCAACTGAAGGATGGATAAATATTCAAAATGCTGAAGATACAGAAACAGGTATAGTACCTGCTTTTATTTCAGCAACAGGTGGAACTATAACAACAGTTTGTACAAATTTTAAAGTTCATACTTTTACAGGCCCAGGAACTTTTACAGTTTGTAGCGCAGGTAATGCAGGGGGTTCAAACACAGTTTCTTATGTAGTAGTTGCTGGTGGAGGAGGAACTGGTTCAAGATGGCACGCTGGTGGAGGAGGTGCAGGTGGTTTTAGAGAAGGTAAAGCTTCTTCAGATTCTTATACAGCTAGTCCTTTAACAACAACTGGTTTACCAGTTTCAGCACAAGGTTATCCAATAGTAGTTGGTGCAGGTGGTTCTGATGGAGGCGCTCCAGGAAATCATCCAGCTCCAGGTGGTGGAAGTAATTCAAGTTTTTCAACAATAACATCAACAGGTGGTGGTCAAGGTGGAACATTCAATGAAACCGGAGGTAATGGTGGTTCTGGAGGTGGTGGAGGAAGTGCTCCCGGTTCTCCACAAGGTGGAGGAACTGGAAATACACCTTCAGTAAATCCAGCTCAAGGTACAAATGGTGGAGCAGGAGCTTATCCTAGTGGTGGTGGTGCTGGTGGTGGAGGCGGTGGAGCAACTCAAGCTGGAAGTGCAGTCCCTGCTGAAACTGTTGCAGGTGATGGTGGTGACGGTGCAACTTCTTCAATTAATGGAACTCCAACAGCAAGAGCTGGTGGTGGAGCAGGTGCTCAATCTCCAGGTGGTACAGCCGGTACAGGTGGTACTGGTGGTGGAGGAAATTCTGGTTCAAATGGAACAACAAATACTGGCGGTGGAGGAGGTGGTCCATCATCTCCACAAGGTCCTCAACAACCTGGATCAAGTGGTGGATCAGGTATAGTAATGATAAGGTACAAATTTCAATAGGTAAAAATTATGAGTGAAGTAAAAGTAAATAAAATTAGCCCAAGATCAGGCACAACAGTAACCTTAGGAGATAGTGGCGATACGTTCACAATTCCTAGTGGTGCAACAATTAATAACCAAGGTACAGCAACAAACTTTGGTGCAACAGGTTCAGCGTCTTGGAATACAACAGTTAAGACGGGAGACTTTACAGCAGTAGCTGGTGAAGGATATTTTGTAAATACGACTAGTGGTGAAATAGATGTAACATTACCAGCAGGAACTCCAGGAGCTGTTGTTGCAGTTAAAGATTATGCAAAGACTTTTGATACAAATAATTGTATATTAGTTCAAAATGGTTCAGATAAAATTGGTGGTTCAACTATTAATGCAATTTTATCAACAGAAGGTTTAGCAGTAACATTAATTTATATAGATTCAACACAAGGTTGGTTAGTAACTGATGATGGAAATCAAAATGTTGCAGTTACTAACCCATTTATTGAAGCTACAGGTGGAACCAAAACAACTTCTGGTAATGATACAATTCATACTTTTACCGGACCTGGAACTTTTTCAGTAACTAAATTAGCCACTTGTTCTTCAAATAACCAAGTTTCATATATGGTAGTTGCTGGTGGTGGAGCTGGTGGTGATGCTGGAGATAGAGGAGGAGGAGGTGGTGGAGCCGGAGGATTTAGAGAAGATAAATCTCCAACTACTCCTTACACATCAAGTCCTTTAGAAGGAGCAGGTGCTATAACAGTAACAGCTACAGGTTTTCCAATAGTCGTTGGTGGTGGTGGAGCCGGTAGTGCTACCCCTAATGTAGGAGGATCAGGTGGAGTTTCAACTTTCTCAACTATTACATCTGCTGGTGGTGGTGGAGCTGGTGGAGAAGCAGGTGGTCCAAGTGTCAAAGATGGTCTTTCTGGTGGATCTGGAGGAGGTGGTGGAAGAGGAGCCTGTATAGGAAGTGGTGGATCAGGAAATACTCCTCCGGTAAGTCCAGCTCAAGGTAAAGATGGTAAACCTGGTGAAGGTCCTGCAAGTTCTTCAGCTGCTGGAGGTGGTGGTGGTGGAGCAACGGCTTGTGGTACAATTGGTGCTACAAATCAAGGAGGAGCAGGAGGAGCAGGAGCAACAACAAGTATTAATGGAACACCTACAGCTTTTGCTGGCGGTGGAGGTGGTTCTGTAGGTGGAAGTCCTACTGGTGCCGTAGGTGTAGGAGGTGCAGGTGGAGGTGGTGCAGGCGGAGCATTTCCAGGTCCAGCATCAACAGCTGGAACAACCAACACAGGTGGTGGTGGTGGAGGAACTTCAAATAACTCTGGCGGTGCAAATGGTGGTTCAGGTATAGTAATAATAAGATATAAAACATCATAGTTGAATGATAATTAAAAATAAGATATAAGGAGAAACATTATGGCACATTTTGCAAAACTAGGAGCTAACAGTAAAGTTATTCAAGTATTAACTTTGAATAATTCTGATATGCTTAACGCTGATGGTGTTGAAGATGAATCAGTAGGTCAACAATATTTAGAGACACATAATAATTGGCCTGCACAAATGTGGATTCAAACATCTTACAATACATCAGGTAATACGCATTCAGGTGGCGGAACACCTTTAAGAGGTAATTACGCAGGTATAGGTTATACTTGGGACGAAGATGATCAAATCTTTTGGCCTAAAAAACCATATGCGTCTTGGGTAAAACATAACGCATCAGCATCTTGGAAATCACCAATCGGTGATGCTCCAGCATTAACAGCTGAACAAACTTCACAAAATGAAGCTGGCACTCACAGATGGGGTTATGACTGGAATGAAGCTAATACAACTTGGGACTTGACAGATTCAAAAGCATAAATTAAAAATGGTGGTGGTATGCAGAAGAAAGTATTAACAGAGCAAGCTCTATATTATGGTGATGTGGCGATGCCTAAAAATTGGGACATTGACCGAGATAAGTTATCAAGCGACATTTTACAATCAGTAATTCAAAACAAAGATTTTCCATTCTCAAGAACATTCGATATGTTGAATACTTATATGAGAGATCATATAAATTTAGACTATGGATTTACTTTAGTTAACAAAGAAACGTGGGGTAACATCTACAAACCTCAAGAAACTACAATTCCGTTATTAAATATAGATCCAGTAGATCTACGAAACTCACCGGATTATACATTACTCTATGGTGTAAAAGTCAAAGATTGTAATGTTCGAATACACTATGAAGATAATAGACGTAAAGGTAGATCTTGGGACATACCACTTTTAAATAATAGATTTATTATGTTTCCATCAACTAATATGTATTACCTAACTAACAATCAAAAGGATAGTTTAAACTTTGTACAAACAATAACTTATGAATATATCTAATTATTACTGGTATTTTAGTGGTGTGCTAACACCTAAATTTTGTGACGATGTAATAGATTATGCTAAATCACAGAAAGAAGTTATGGCTAGAACAGGTGGCTATGGTGATAGAAAATTAAAAAAAGAAGAAGTATTAGATTTAAAAAGAAAAAGAAACTCTGATTTAGTTTGGTTAAATGATACTTGGATCTATAAAGAATTACATCCATATGTGCATAAAGCAAATGAAATGGCAGGTTGGAACTTTGATTGGGAAAGATCAGAGTCTTGTCAATTTACAAAATATAAACTAAACCAATACTATGATTGGCATTGTGATAGTTGGGATAAAGCTTATGACAGAAAAGATCCTAATCATCCAGAGCACGGCAGAATTCGAAAACTATCTATGACTTGTCAATTAACAGATGGTTCAGAATATAAAGGTGGTGAATTAGAATTTGATTTTAGAAACTATGATCCACATATGCGAGACGAATCAAAACATAGAATACAATGTAAAGAAATATTACCAAAAGGTTCTATCATTGTATTTCCTTCATTTGTGTGGCATAGAGTTAAACCAGTAACATCAGGCACAAGATATAGTCTTGTGGTATGGCATTTAGGGAGGCCTTTTAAATAATGTTTATAAATAACTATTTTAACACAACCATTTGGTCAGAACAAAAACCAGAGTTTGTAAAATCTTTAAACAAAGCTTCTAATAAATATATTAAAGAAGCTCGTAAAAGAGAAAAAGAAAATATAAAAAAATGGGGTGACTTTGGAAGATCATATCATTCAACACCTTTAACTGCTGATAATGACTTTTTAGATTTTAGAAACTACATTGGTCAAAAGTCTTGGGAGTATTTAGATCATCAAGGTTTTGATATGCAGCAATACACAACTATGTTTTCTGAATTATGGGTACAAGAGTTTGCAAAAAAAGGTGGTGGTCATCACTCTGCACATATACATTGGAACCAACACGTATCAGGTTTTTACTTTTTAAAATGTAGTGATAAAACTTCTTATCCAATCTTTCACGAACCGAGAACAGGTGCACGTGCTACAAAATTAAAAATGAAACAAGACTCAAAAGGTGTGTGGGGTGGTAGTGAGCTTATACATTTTAAACCTACACCTGGTACATTAATTATATTTCCAGGATTTTTAGAACACGAGTTTAGTGTAGACTTTGGAATAGAACCTTTTAGATTTATACATTGGAACATACAAGCAGTGCCAAAAGAGATGGCTAAAGATGTTTAAGAAAAAAAAGTATACAGTTATCCGTCAAGCTATATCAAAAGACCTAGCAGCTTTTGTTGCAAACTATTTTTTAATGCAGAAACAAGTTTATGATACTTGTAGAGCACAAAGATATATCTCACCATTTGAAAATATTATAGGTCACTACGAAGGACAAGATGAGCAAATTCCACATACTTATAGTCAGTATTCTAATATAGCTATGGAAACTTTAATGTTAAAATGCCAACCAGAAATGGAAAAGGTAACAGGATTAAAATTATATCCAGCTTATACATATGCAAGAATTTATAAAAAGGAGGACGAGTTAAAAAGACATAAAGATAGATTTAGTTGTGAGATATCTACTACTATGAATCTTGCTGGTGATGATTGGCCAATATATTTAGAGCCATCTGGAGAAGTTGGCAAAAAAGGAATCAAAGTAGATTTAAAACCAGGAGATATGTTAGTTTATTCTGGATGTGAATTAGAGCATTGGAGAAATAAATTCAAAGGTAAGGAATGCGTACAAGTATTTCTTCATTATAACAATCGTAAGACTCCAGGAGCAAAGGATAATATGTTTGACAAGCGTCCACATTTAGGTCTTCCTTCTTGGTTTAAACGATGATATAATCTTTAGATGGAGGCAGGGCACCACCACATACCCCCTGCTTCCTTTTAAGGATTATTTATGAGTT
>WLWH01001909.1_pt1 | contig 12631 bp, 9 predicted proteins | sample 6712741 | NCBI WGS metagenome assembly WLWH01 (sample SAMN12718694, study PRJNA515312) | sponge metagenome | isolation source: marine sponge | host: Mycale hentscheli | place: New Zealand: South Island, Marlborough, Capsize Point | collected 2003-05-01 | reverse complement strand
TGAAATTTCTTTATATTTTTTATCTTTTCTTTTCTTTATTCTTTCAGCTCTTTTTGTACTAATCTTTTTACTTTTAGTTTTAATTGTACCATCTTTTTTCTTTCTACGCACAGTTTTTGTGGCGTATTCATTATCTGGTCCCGATTTAGTGTCATCTATGTTACCTTGGGAAATTTCTACACTTCTACCTCTTTCATTCTCTCTACCGCCTTTAATATATTCAACTGATCTATCGTTGTATTTATTAGTTCCTCCGCTAGAGATTTTTACTTTTTTCTCCTCATCGTTTTGTCTAAGAGGGCTTTTTGCCATAAATGGACTTGCGAATCTACTACTCATAATTATTTTAATTTAATATTGTTTTCATCTGTTCTAACAAAGTCTAAATTTCCAGAAAGATAGTTATAAGAACCAGTTCCTTTTGGATATCTTTTGTTTGGATTAAATCTTTTTCCATAAGCAGGTCTAATTGTATCGCCTTGATTTATTCCTTTTATTCTATAAGGTGCATCTATAATAGAATATTCTCCTTTTTTATCTTTTTTTATTTCTGTAGTTTCTCCATCCAAGATCTGTATTTCATTATCACCTGGATGATTATCATTTAAAGGACTGCCATAATTTATTGGCGTACAATGTTTTGATGTAAATGGTTTCATGATATTTATTTTTTACAGACACACTCCGCTACAGGGCAGTCTTTTACGTTAACAATTAATTTTGAAACTAACCAGTTCCATTTGCACATTAACTTACACCAGCAAGCCTGCATCCATAATCCTAGTTTTACTAATAATTTTCCCATTATTTCTTTTTCTTTTTATTTTTATTATCTTGGGCTTTTGTAAAAGCTTGTATTTCTTCTTTAGTAGCAGTTCCATTTTGCATTTTCATTACCATTTTTTTAAAGCCTTTATATCCTCCAATATCTTTATATATTGAATCCGCTCTTTTTCTAGATTTTTCCTCCCTTGCTTCCATAGTTGTAGCCGCATTATTTGCTTCTATAGATCCAACTTCTACAGAACTTTTTTCTTTATGACCAAAAACGTGATTGTCTAAAGGACTTTTTTTATCTTTAACACTTTTTTCCTCTTTAGGTCTTGGCAGTTTTTCTCCCGTAGGATTTACGTGTTTTGCCATTTTTTCTAATTCACGATACACATTATCTCTTTCTGATCCTCCTTTATCTCCGTAACTCAACCACTTATCGTAAGTTTCTTTATATTTGTCGGATTCATGCATTTCAAGAGGTGTTTCCATTTTTAACGGATAGTTTTTACCGTCTACAACAAAACTACTTTTACCAGCAGCTTCTGCATCCATTTTTGCTTTAATAAAAGCGTTACCTTTTAGCGGAGACAAAGGGCTCTTCATCATAAAAGGATTTGAAAATTTTGATGTACTCATGATTTTTTTGATTTATTTTTTTGACAAAAGTTTCTAGCTGCTTCTACACTACCGAAACCCCACTTTTTTAGTGCCATTGCTTTTTTAGTTGGTTCGCCTTTAGCATCTTTCATTGCTCCAGCCATACCAGCAAACCTACAAGCAAATGACACTCTTCGCTTGTTGCTTCCTTTTGTAAGTCTTTTACCTAACTTCTTACCGGTTTCAGAAGTATACTCTGACCGCATTTTTCTATTTTGTTTTTCGTAAGCTTTTTCTTTTATTTCTACAGGTGATTTCATATTAATATGTCCAAATTACATTTTGTGATTTATTTTTATCTATGTCTACATGTATAAACGTATCGGCCACGCCTATGCGATTAAAACCTACTTCTAATAAAGCTGTAAGCATTTCAAATCTATGTTTAGACGTAACACAAGCTACATCAATAGCTAAACCTTTTAAGTGAGATGACGACTCTACGCCACCTACTTTTTTATTGTGATCTTTAGTTCTAAAACCACTATTAACCATAATAGGTTTACCATATAAAGCTCGAGCTCTATCTATCATACATAGAAGATCTTGATCCATATGTTTACCACTACCTAATTCATCAGGTGAATCAAACTCATCGTAGTTAAAGTATTTCACTTTTTGTTTTCTTTTTTAATGTTAACCCATTTAGAAATGGTATAACCTATAGTTATAAGTAATAATAATATTTTCAAACCGTCTTCTATGTGTGTAAAGGTAGTAATACCTAGCGCACCCGCGTTCATAGCGTATAGCTTCATATCTGATAAACTCATTTTATTCTCCACATTTTTTTGATGGATCACCAACCTGTCTCCAGTCTTGTTTAACCCAAGTTTTTAAACTGCCACCGCTACTTGTTCCGCTGACATTGCTTTTACTAGATCTTTTATACTTACCTTTAGCTGCAGCAGATCTTTTAGCGTTAATAACCTTTTGTCTTTCTTCTTTACTCATGCTAGCAATTTTAGCTTTAGGTAAACAAACTTTTTTTGTACCTCCGCCTTTTGCTTTGACTTTTTTAACTTCTTTTTTTCCTAAAGGAGAAGTTTTACGACAACTACCTTTAGCATTTTTCTTAGTTCCAGGAACTCTTTCGTAACCGTCCCAGCAATCTAAAGGTGATTTTCTTTTCTTTTCTGCTTCAGAAAGACTAGCGTCATTACCTTTACCTCTTCCAGCTGCAGCAGCTGTTCTACTACGCATCTTATTCCAAGGTTGCGTGTGCATTACGTTTGCCCAGCAATGCCCTAGAGGCGAATCTGTTTTTTGTTTATAAGCCATTAGCACTTACCTTTTTTCTGCTGCTTTGAAGCCCACATATTAGCATAAGCGCTAGGATATACATCAAATTTTTTTCTTGCAGCTGCTTTACAACCTGCGCTTAGTTTTGCATATAATGCTGATCCCATTTTAGCAGGAGCTCCTTTACCGCCGTCTGCTTTACTTGCATGTACAGCTTTTCGCTGCGCGTCACTTACATATCCCATTTTATTTTTCTTTATTTTTGTTTTGTAGTTCAATTATTTTTTTAACTCTAGCATCTTCATAACGCAATGCTTTAATTTGTTTTTTATCAAGACCTAAATCTAATAACATTTCTATTTGATCAGATGTTTTAGTGTCTTTTTTCATTTTATCAAAAGCTTGTCTTTTGATATCTGCAGGTGTTGGATCTGCTTTTGCATCCCAACCACCGTAATAAGGAAGACCAATATCATAAGTTCCATATCCAGCGGCTAACGCTATTTTTTGCCACTCAGCAGTCTGCTCACTTAGTATACCTCTTATGTTGTTAACTTTTTTAACAACGCGATCTAAAGGCACGTTTGTAAATGCGGTGAATATCTGTGATCCTGCTAAATAAGCCGGGTTGTCTAAGCTAAATCCTTTTTCTTTCATTTCTTTAGCGTTCCAACTAAAGCTTTTTAAACCACCTACAATTTTTCTATACTTAGAACTAATAGCTGGCGAGAAGCTTAATGCCTCTATTGCCGCGGCTTCATACTCAGGTCTTTTCTTTTCAGACTCATTAATTATTTTTAGTATTGTATTTTTAGTTGCAACCATAGCTGCGCCTGCAATACCTAAACCTTTTAACTGAGAGTCAACCATACCATTTGCAACTCTAGTTATTTTCTTTTCGTTTCTAGCTTTTATCTTGGGATCTTTTTCGTCTTCATCACTACCAAAACCTATAGCAAATAAAGCTTGCTGCAGTGAATTAAATATTAAATTTTGTATAGCACCATAATAAGCTATTTTAGATATATTTGTTTTCCAGTCACCTCTGCCATTTATAAGATCTTGAGCGGCTCTTTTCTGTATTCTAACATACTGCATTGGTGTATTAGCCCAGTTAAGTATAATACGACCAGCGCCAGAAGCCTGCTGCATACTAATCTTAGAAGCGTCACTAGACTGCTGACTTTCTTCTGCAACATCTTTAAAGTCTGCAAAAGCTTGTTGCTCAGCAAGTTCTGTGCTCATGCCTTCTTTAATATACTTTTTAATTCTGTTTCTATAAAAAGTAGAACCACCAGATGCAATAGCAAAACTATCTGCATATCTAGTAAACACAAAACCTTTGCTAAGTAAATAAGATATAGCTGCATTTACTTTGTTTTTAGAGTCTTTTACAGCATCTGCTATTTCAGACTCACTTACATTTATTTTAAGACCATTACGGCGTTGTACTAGATATTCAGAGTTCATTAGCTTCATAAAGTCTCCCCAAAACTGTTTCTGATTTGCAAAAGCTTTACCTGCCGCTATAGGATTATTATCACCCCAATTTAAAAAGTTTACAGCAGATATAGTTTGCAGTAGCGCGGATCTAGTGTTTAAAAACATTGTAGCACCAACAGAATTATTAGTCCAGTCTAGTACTTTATTAGTTATTTCGCTACCACCAATTGGTCTATTGCTACCTGACTTCATTCTACGAAGAGTATCTTCTAAAGCTTTACGCCATCGAGTACCATAAGCAGCTTCCATTTTATTTAAGTTTTCAGGTGAAAATATAATATCTACATTTTCTCTAAAAGTTTTTTGGTATTCTGCTCTGTTTACTTTGTTTATACCACCTATAATATCTGTAGTTAAATTACCAGCTAGCCAGTCTTTACCAGGCTCTGGATACATTTTACCTTTTTGACCTACTATAAGTTGATCTGCAAATGTTTGAAGCTCAGCACTATCAGTTACAAACTTATTTAATTTCGCCGCGTCTGCTTTTGATAGACCAGGTATTGACATACCTTGTTTAGTCCACATGTAAGTTCTAAGAGCATGCTGATATGTAAATTTACCTACACCAGTTTCTTTTTTAAGTGTAGTAGGTATAGTCTTATACATAGACTTTAGCGCCATGAAATCATTAGCAGCAGATATCTTAGCTTGTATAGCTGAGTCTTCTGCTCTGTTGTAAGGATCAATAAGATTGTTTTTAAGGAATTCAAAATGAGCTTCACCTTGTTTACCTTTGCCTAGCATTTTATATAGCAAACCTTTAAAATCTTCAGCTGATGAAGCCATTGTAAGCCAATCAAATCTACCTTTGTTTTGGCCTAGTGTTTTTGCTTTGGCAGCAGAGAAAGTTTTGTAAGCTTCAATACCACTACTAGCTTCTATCATTTCGTTGGTTATAGTATTAAAAGTTTTAGCATTGCTAAACTTAGCTTGTTGCACTCTGCCTTTAACATCTGCTTGATCTAATACTTCTTTTACAGCTTGTACGTTTTTAAGTGCATCATCAGCAAAATAAAAATCATTATAACCTTCAGCTACTTTACTTATAAACCAACGGCCCTTAGCGCTAGCTTTGCCATCTGCTAAACCAGTTATATTGCTTAAAGGTATATCAATACCTAGCGATTTCATAAACTGTTTAATAGGCCCAGCAGCATCCTGAGGTCTAGCTGTTAATATAAATAAATCCTCTGTACCTCTTTTGTCTGCTATTTTTTTCATTACCTCAAACAAAGGTCCTTTTTTTCCATCAACTACTTTGCTGAAATCACCAAAATCAAACTTAGCTCCGTCTTTTTCTAGCTCAGCTGATTTCTCTGCAAACTCTGCAGCATCTATTTTAAAATTTCTACCTGTTCCTGGAAACTCTAATAAAACTTCTAACTTTTGCGCTTCTGTTAAATTTTTAAAGTCTTGTTGAAAGCTAGGTTTATTTTCAAATTCTTTTCTAAACTTTCTTCTAGCAGCAATATCAAGCATGGCAGGATCTATTTCAGGCCCTGGCATTTCGACTAAAATTTTACTTTTTGTAATAGCCGCAGTGTAATCAAAATCAAATACTCTAGCTTTTTTAAGTTCTTCTGTAGGTTTACCTTTTTTAACATTTAAAGATTTAGAATTTCTTAAAGCTTTATCTGCTGTCCCAAGCATATTAATAACAGTCTCTGCAGATTGTGTTTCTATTTCACTAATACCTATTTTTAAATTTTTACCAATAAGCTTATTGTTTGCAGTAGCTTGCTTAGCTTCTGGTTCTGCGCTTTCTAATCTCTTGTCAATTAGTTCTTTAGCTTTAGCCGCGGTTAAAGCATTGTCACCTGTAAGTATACCAGCCTTTGTTAGTATTTGTTGATATATTAATTGCCCTTGATATTTGTATACATTAGGATTTAATTGAAACTTTTTAGGCACTTCAACATTATATTCTTTAGCGTCTGTAACACCTTTGTTTGTTATAAGGTTTGGATTTAAAGATAGGTATTCATTGTAGTATCTTATCTTAGGATCCGGAACATTACTAAAGTCACCGGTCTTCATAGCCTTATCTATAGCTTCTTTTAACAACGGATGCTCCATAGAAACTCCATTGTATACGCCACCATCTAGCTTAAACTCAGGCAACCATTTTGGAGCTGGATTAACATCTGAATATCTATTTTGCTTATATCTACCATCAACGGCTTTATGCCCGTCAGGTCCTAGTGTTTCTTGATAGTAGTTTTCAGAAGACCAATCTAACCAGTTGTCCCAAGTTTTAGAATTAGCAGAAGTCATAGCCTCTAAAGTTCTTACAGCCCAATTACCAGCTTGATAAACATGTTCCTCTCTACCCTTATTAATACCTACTTCTTTACCTATTAACTGAGCAAAATTTCTATAAAAAGAATAATTAGCGTTTGGGTTATACATGTGAAATATTAAACCCTGCATCATTTTAGGATCACTATCGAAAACCTCTTTAAACTTGTTTAAAACTTTTTTATAACCATCTATATGCTCCTGTCTGGAATCTAAATTTCTTTGTAAGTCTTTTGTTTTTTGCTGTCTTGTGGCTACCTCTATATCAGCATCAAGCTCACCTTCTGGTATTAATTCTTTTATATTTTTTTGTTCAAATACTAAACCAGCATCCGCAAGTTCTTTGTTTTCTTTTGCAAATTCTTTTCCATATTTACCAACTAGCTTAGGATCTGTAGCATTTGTAACTCCAAGCTGTGTTTCGTTTAGTGCACCTGAAAACTTTTTACCATCTTTTGTATAATTAATTCTGTTGCCCCCTGGTGAGACATCTGTAGGTTTAGTAATAGCAGCTGCATCTGCTCCAAATATTTCTATAATTTTAGGAAAATAATCTGTTGTTAAAAAGTCCACATAAGCTTGCCTACCTTCTATTGTAGAAAGATCAGGAAGTTCTACATCTTTTGGAAGTGCATCTCTAGCTATAGTTCTTAATTTTCCTCCTATAGTTTTTAATTCTTTTTCTAAGCGGTTTCTTTCAGAAAGTTTTAAAATTTTTTCAACGTCTTTAGCATTGCTAAACTTAGCACCTAGTTGTGCTCTTTTACCTGCATCACCTTCTAAGTATTCTAAAGCATTATTTTTAAAATAAGTACTTAATACTACTTTTAGTGGTTGGGATCTTCTGTATAAAGGTAATGGCTTACCATTTTCAAGTGCATTAAATTCTATAGGTTTGCCATCGTAACCTTCTACTGTTATGTTTTTACCTGAAATTATATCTCTAAGTGTTTTTAAAGATCCAGGTTTTAAATTACCTTTTTCAGTCAGTAACGCTTTACCTACTTTTGTTTGCTTAAATCCAGGTGTATTAATTCTAGAGTGTATAGCTTGTAAGTTATCTAATATAAATTGCTTAGCTCTAGTCGCTGCAGCTTTTTCACCAGCAGGAAAATTTCTATTAGGTATCATTAAAGCTTTTATACCAGCTTCAGACTTAATACCAAGCATCTTAGCGTAAAACTCTGCTAATGATCTAGGTGTTTTTAAGTCTTTATATTTATTAATATCTGTGTCTTTAAAACTATCTAGTACTTGAGTTCTTAAAGCCTCTTGTATTGCTTGCTCGGGTGTTTGACCCTCTTTTACTTCAATGCCTAAATTTTCTAAAAACTCAGGTTTCATTTTAACTTCAGAAGGTAATTGCTTTGCCGCAGTTGGTTTTGCTTTTTCAGTTGTAGGTTCTGGTGCAAATTCTCTAGTTTGATCAGGAAGCTCAGTACTAGTACCTGTTCTTTCTTTTATTGCAACATCTATTTCTGGTATTCTTTTTTCTAATACTCTTCTGAAATATGTTGTTTCTTTAGCTCCACCTACTTCTTTAGCGGCATCATAAGAGTTAAATAAATTTGTGTTTCTAGCTGAATACTTACCATTTCCAGAACCTTGAAACTCACCTAATATTTGTTCTTCTAGTATTTCTTTTAAAGCATTTTCTTCTGCTTGACTTCTAGTGTTAAAAAGATCTTTAACTAAACCAAAGTTTTTTTCTACAAAAGCTTGCGCTACAGAAAATTTATCTTCTGTACTTCTTGATTTTAAAGATTCAACAAGCGATCTATTGTCTAAAAGCTCTTGTAATTCTTTTGCTTCTTTAGAAACTACTCTGCTTAAACTAGGTTTACCAGAAGTTGTTTCTGTAGGTTTTTCACCTGTAGCTTCTTTGGTTGCTTCTAACTCTAAAGCTCTAGTTTCAGCTATTTCTCCTAATCTTTTTTCTGCACCTTTACTTCCTCTAGCTGCTCCTGCTATTAAACCAGCTAGTTCAGTAGGGGTATCACCAATGTTTTCAAAGCCTGTTTTTTTAAATAAAGGTAATAAACCTTCAAGACTCTCTGTAAACTTTTTACTTCTTTTTATTATGGGATTTTTACCGCTCATAAGCTCGCCCATAACGGTAATGTTTTCTTCGTACCATTGCTCTTTAGGCTTAGACGTATCATACCTAGATTCTACCTCAGCGTCTAATTTTGCTCTTTCAGAAGGTGTTAAAGTTTCTAATATAGAATCAATTGTTTCCATACCTTCTTTTGTAACTAAGCCGTTACTGTCTTTAAGTATAAGATCTAAAAAGTAAGTGTGATTTCTTTCATGAAATGGGTCACTTATTTTTCTTACTTTTCTAATAGCAGCTTCATTTATGTACCTGTTACCATCTTTTGCTGTATAAGCTAAAGATCGTTCATTGTACTCAACCCCGTCGTTTTTTACTATTTCTTTAAACTCAACTACGTCAACAAATTTTCCTCTGCTTTCTCCTTGAGATGTAGTTATAGTAATGTCTGTATCTTTAGCTTTTTCTTCTGCTAAAGCAGTTTCAAAGTCTTTGTCTAATTCTTTTTGATTAGCTTCATATTTTTTACCGCCTTCTAAATAAGAGTTTAACTCTTCTTGTACTCTTTTAATATCGGCTTCTAATTGATTTTTTTCTGTTTCTGTTAAACCTTTTTTAGATTTACCTTGAAGCTGTTGTAGTTGATCTTCTAAACTAAAACGTTCTCTTAAAAACTTATATGTTTGTTCTCTTAGCTTTGGGGTTTGAGCTCGAAACTTGCCTTCACCAACTATTTCAGGTCCTTCAAACCCAAATATAATTCCACCACCATTTAACAGACTTTGAATATGTTTTTCTCTATAAATTATTTTATTAGCTAAATTTATATTAGTGGGACTTGTATCTAAGTTTAATTTTTCTAGCAAATACTCAGGTCCTAGTTCAGATATAATTTTAGAATTAGCTTGATTTAATGGGCTTTGTGATTGCCATTGTTTTACAGCGTAATATATTTGACCTTCACTAGGTAAAGACGGATCATTATTTATTATGTCTTTTAAATTTTTTAACTTAGCTTGATTTGTTAATACTAGAGCGTCTTTAGATATATTGTTTATTTCATTTACAGCCTCTTTAGCTGTAATTTCGTCTTTCTTTAATCTGTCGTTTACTTCTTTTACTTTTTTATTAGCAGCGTCTAGTATAGTTTGTTCAGCGTTTTCTTTGTTAGTTATGTCTGATGGTAGTTCTAAGTTATTAGCACTAACTTCTATAACCTTAGGATCTTTACCTCTTATTTTTCTAGTTGTTTCTACAAATTTATTTCTTAAACTAGTAAAATTAACACCTTTTGGATTTGTTAGCGATCCTGAAATGAATTGCGAAGTCATTAAAACCATAGTCTCATCCATCCAATCGGTGAGATAGTTTGATACTGAAAAATCTTTAAAAGCTTCTTCTGGATTTGTAAGAAAATTTGAAGTAGTTAAACCCCAAGCTCCACCTACTGCGCCTACAAATTTGTCTGTAAAATTACTTACCATAGGATTCGACCTGAAAACTTTATAACTCATGTCAGCAGCTATAGGAGATCTAGCTAAAATGTTTTGGCCAAAAGATTTACTCATTCCTCTCCATGCGCCTCCAAACAAACTTAAAGTAGCACCAAATTTTAATCCTTCTCCAAACTCATAAGGAGTTTTTCCACCCGATAAAGAAGTTCCAAGCGCATTGGCTCCTTCAAATAGCAACGCTTCATCACCAACTGCTGTTATTAAACCTCCACTTCCAGCTCGACCAAAAGTAGTACCTTTAACTGTTCTTTGTAAAAAATTACTAGTATTTCTTAATAAAGCAAACCTAGAATTTTTTGCTGCATTTATAACTCCTGTTTCAAAAGCACTAGCCGCAGCGTTTATTTTTTTTCCAGCCGCAGTTCTTATAACATAAAACTCCATCAAAATCTTACTAAGATCATATGTTCTACCTCCTAGATCTTCACCTCTTGTGGTTTCTAATAATTCTTCAAATTCTGGCGTATAGTCACCGTTAGCGTTTCTAACAATAACTCCAGCTTCTTCTAAACCATCTGCAAATATTTGTCTTTCTTCAGAATTAAATTTATCTCTACGAAAACCAAAATCTTCTACAAGTCTTCCAAACATTGTTTTACCAAAGCCTTTAAGACCACCAATTTTTTCTGAACTTAAAAAATCTTTATTTATTTGTAAGGCTTTATTGTTTATGTCATACTCATTTATAGCTTGATTAAAAAGTCTTACTATTTTAGAGTCTCCAAGTAAATATCCTAATTTTTTATCATTTTTATTTTTAACAAAAAGAGCAGATCCTATTCCTAGTCTAAGATCAGATACGGTATTTAATTCTGTTGTTTCTGGTATTTGTCCAGTTTTAACAATTTGCTTTAAATAATTTATTTGTTTTTCAGCTTCTAATTTAGCAGTTGGATCAGTCAAAAATTGAGATTCTCTAAAATCTTTAGCGTCATAAAGCAAGCTTTGATCACCCATGGAAACGTCGGCAGATACACCTCCTATTCCAAAATTTGTTAAAGTAAGACCTTGACCATCTTTTTGCATTTGATCAAATTGTTTCATTTGATTCTCATAAAGATTTAAAGCAACATCAGCTAGAACTACAATTCTATCTTTTTTTTGCAAAAGCATTGTTTTTAATTCATCAAAATCAGAAACTTTACTAGATAATTCAGTTGCTGCCCCTATAACTTCTTGCTCTCTCATTTGAAGTTCTTCATTAGAAAGAGAACCTGTTTCTACATCATATATTGTTTGATCGCCGTATTTTTTATTTCCTTCTTCTATTATTTTTTCTAAATCAGCTTTTTCATTTTCTTCGTAATCACCTGTACGAAGTTTGTATTCAGCTGCCATAAATAATACTCTGTCTTCATCTAAAAAATTTACTCCTCTAGCAAAAGCAAAATTTGCTTCATTTTTTAATTTAGCAGGATCATACTGAGGTTTATTTTCAGCTATATAAAGCTCTTGCATTGTAGACGCGTCTAAACTATAAAAACCTTTTCCTCCTTGCTCTTCTAAAGCTTTTATTAGTTTTTCGTAGCGAGGATATTTTTTTGTATTATAATCAGGGTTTTCAACTTCAAAATCAGCTATTTCGTCTCTTAAACTACTTTGAGTAAGTATTTCATCATCTACTTCAAAAGAAACATCTCCTTGATTTATGGCTACAACAGGTCTTCCTGAATTAGAATAGTTAATATAGTTTTTAATATCATCTACATCTGTTCCTAAACCAGTGTTGCCAAAAAACATTAAAGCTTTATTTATATTATTTTTACTATGAAACAAGCTTTGACCACTTTCTATACCTATTGATCTTGAAAAAATATTTCCTTTATCATCAAATTGAGTTTTTAAATCTCCTGATATGTTTAAGTCATGTAAAGTTTTTCCTCCATTTTCACTAGCATAAACTCTTAGTTTATCTTGAAGGTCTTTTTGATCAATAGGATTAGAGGAATCTCCAAAAATACTAACGCCTAAATCTTTATATAAGTCTCTTTCTGTAAAAGATGGTGACGTGTCAATTTCTACTTCTGGTAGTTCTACTGTGTTATCATACTCTAGCTTGCTAATGTCAGTTTGAGTTGCGTTTACTATATCTGGATTTAATCTATTAAAAGTTTCGTCAGAAAATAAACGATAATTAACTTCTGTCTGACCCGTGCTAGGCTCTATGTATTGAAATAATCCATCTCCAAAATTGAAACCTGTAGATCCTATATTGTTTTTCGACTCCTCGTTCGGATCTTTTTCCGGGGAGTCTTGTGTCTTTACTTCTTCAACAGTTTCAGACTTAGGCGCGTGTGTTTGTTTCCACTCATTAGCTCGTGCTATTTTTTCATCGCGAGTTAAACTTTGTGGAAGTTCAGCTATATATTCTTCTAATGTAATATGACTCATTTAATTAAATTTTACAAGTTATTATCAGCAATAAATTTTTGGGCTTGAGCTTTTTTAGCTTCTGCTAAATCAAATACAGCAGCATCTTGTGTTACTGTAGGAAATTGATTAGTAACAAATTGTTTTAAATAATTGTTCATAAAATACTCTTTGTATTTACTTTCAAATAAAACTTTTTTATCTTGTGACAAAGGTA
>WLWH01001904.1_pt1 | contig 12644 bp, 21 predicted proteins | sample 6712741 | NCBI WGS metagenome assembly WLWH01 (sample SAMN12718694, study PRJNA515312) | sponge metagenome | isolation source: marine sponge | host: Mycale hentscheli | place: New Zealand: South Island, Marlborough, Capsize Point | collected 2003-05-01 | reverse complement strand
GCAAGAAATAATAAGAATTGCAAAAATTGCAGATCAAATGCTAAAAACTTTTAATGCAGAAAATATAAAAGATATACCTGCAAAATTAGAAGATTACACTAAAAATTTAGAAAGCAACACAAATTATTTTGATCTTGAAACTTTCAATAAAAATAGAAATGTTTTAGAAGTTTTAAGTGATATATTACTGATTAGATAAGTTATTAACTCAAATTAAATAAAATTATGATAAATAAAGTAACATTACTTGGAAATATAGGACAAGACCCTGAAATAAGAACAACACAAGGCGGTAAAGAACTGGCTTCATTTAGCTTGGCAACTAGCGAGACTTGGAAAGACAAAGCAAGCGGAGAAAAGAAAACAAAATCAGAGTGGCACAAGGTGGTTATATTTAATGATAATCTTGTGAACCTTGTTAAAAACTATACTCAAAAAGGCTCAAAGATTTATCTTGAGGGTAAATTACAGACTAGAGACTGGGAAGATAAAGACGGCAATAAAAAATATACTACTGAAATTATTTTAAATGGATTTGAAAGCAAGATAGTTTTATTAGATAATAAAGGCGATAACAAGCCAAAAATGAGCGAGAGTGACGATAAAGCATTTAAAGAGGCAGATAATAGCCTTGATGATGAAATACCATTCTAGGAGGATTTATGACAGATAAACTTGAGGAATTAAAAAAGGAAATGGAGAAGGCAGAGGTTGCTAACGATGAAGCTGACAGAGCTTCTTATATAGCATATAAAGCTTTCGAGGCTGCTAAAAAAGCCTATAATAATGAATTAAATAAAAACAATGACAAATAAACTAGAAGAACTAGAAAAGGAAATGGAGAAGGCAAAGGGTATCGCTGATGCTGTATATATGGAATTTAGGTCAGCCTTGACAGCTTATCAGGACGCTGAACTTGAATATAATATGGGAGAGAGCTTATCTGCTTTTCGTAGCTTAACTGATAATGAACGTAATTTTTTATATAATCTTAGTGTTAATAAAGAAAAGGCTAAAATTAATTTTGATAAAGCTTGCAAGATAAAAAATTCTTATGGTCAAGCTGGTCTTGATGCTAAAAGAGCCTATGAAACTGAATTAAATAAAAACAATGACAAATAAACTGGAAGAACTAAAAAAGAAAATGGAGGAGGCAAAGGTTGCTTGTTATGTTTGTAATGCTGCTCATGCTGCTCTTGATGCTGCTCTTGATGCTTATGCTGCTGCTCGTGATGCTTATAATAATGAATTAAATAAAAACAATGAATAATACACAATTTAGGCAAAAAATGAATGATAACGGCTTGCGCGATTATCATTTAGCAAAAATACTACAGATCAGCCCTGCGGCTATTTGTGGCTGGAAAAAAAAGAATAAGTTCCCTGTATATTTAGAATATTATTTTGAGAATTTAAAATTAAAAAAACAAATAGAAAAACTTAATAGCCTTATAGCAGATAAGATGATTAAAAAAAATAATGAAAAATTATTAACTAAAAATAAATAACTATGAGAAATTTACAACTTGAGACAGTACCAGCAAGCAAACTATCAGAAAAACACACAATAACAGACAGATTAAAAGTAATAAGACAATGGCAGGAGCAAAGAGGAAAAAAGCATATTGAATTTATTACTCTAAATTTAAATAATTATGATAATCAAGATTTATATTTAAAGCTTGAGACTATTGCCAATAATATTGAAATATTAAAATGTAAAGGAAACGGACTAACAGAATTGCCACCATTGCCAGACACTTTAACTCACTTAGACGCAAGATATAATCGCTTTAGTCACAAAGAAAAGAAAAGAATTATTAAAGAATGTTACAGAAAAGCAATAATAATTAATATATAAAAACAATGACAATAATCATAAATAAACAAGAAGAGCTTGAGGCTTTAATTGATGAAAATAATATCATAATTAATGATGATTTAATAATAAATTGTGATATTGATATTATAGCGCATATTAAAGCTTATAATATTAGGGCTAAAAATATTAAAGCTTGGGATATTAATGCTTGGGATATTAAAGCTAGAGATATTAAAGCTAAGAATATTGATGCTACTAACAACATTAATGCTAATGGTATTGAAGCTTATAGTGTTAAAGCTAGAAGAGATATTAAAAGCACTAATATTAAAGTTAAAGGAAGTATTGAAGCTTGTAATATTGAAACTTTTTTTGATATTAACGCTAAAAGAATTAATGCTACAAATATTAAAGTTTGCAATATTATTTATCTTATTTCTTGTATAGTAATAAAAAGCTTAAAATGTAAAACAATAAGAGGAAGAAGAAAAAACGCTCTTCACGCCTGCCTTGATCAACCAATTGAATATATATAATGACTGTAATAATAAACACACGAGAAGAGCTAAAGGCTTTAATTAATAAGAATAATATCATAATTAATGATGATTTAATAATAAATTGTAATATTAATATTAACGCACATATAAAAGCTAAAAACATAAAAGCTAAAAATATACAAGCTTGGGATATTAAAGCTTATAATATTAAAGCCCGCAATATTAATGCTAATGATATTAAAGCCCACAATATTAACGCTAATAATATACAAGCTTTGGATATTGAAGCTGGAAATATTGAAGCTGATGATATTAATGTTTGTAATATCAAGGCTGAAAATATTAATGTTTATTCTATTGAAGCTTTACATATTAAAGCCGCTGAATATATTGACGCTGTAAATGATATTAAAGCTTGGAATATTGAAGCTTTTTATATTAAAGCTAATGATATTAAAGCTAATAATATTAGTATTGATCATATTAATGCTAAAAATATTAGTTATGATACTTTTTGCATTGCAAGAAAAAGCTTAATTTGTGGAACAATAGAGGGAAGAAGGCAAAACGCTCTTCACGCCTGCCTTGATCAACCAATTGAATATATAAAATGATAATAGATTTTTCAGTATCAAACTATAAATTTATAACCGAAAGGCAAACAATATCTTTAGAGGCTCTAACAGGAAAGTGGGACAAACAAAGTAAAGATAATATAGTAAATGCTAAATATAGAATCGCAGGATATGGAATTTTAGGGGGCAAAACAAAAGATATTAAATTATTAAAAGATGTTTATGTTTTTGGGAAGGAAGAAGCAATGCAAGACTTAAAAGGGGCAATAGAGCTTTTTAATAAAGCTGTTAGAGAAGATGGTTTTTATAATTATGACTACGAACCTTGTTCAAAGGACTTAGTAAAAATTATTAATGATGATTTAGAATTTAAAATAACTTTTTTACTAGATAATATTAAATATATTTACAGGGTACATTATGAAGGTATATTTAAGGTAAGAGAATTAGTCTATTATCCAAAAGGTCAAAAGAAAATCGTAACAACAAATAAAGTATTTAAGAAAGCTTTAGATTATTTATATAATAAATTAAATCAAATAAAACTTCCTAGCGATACATCTTTAATGAACAAAGTAAGAAAAGATCAAATATATTTAGCAGATTTTGATAATAATGTTTATATATACCCTATTACTGATTATTATAATAGCAGAAAGGAAGATATAGAAAATGAATATCTATGCGGAAGATTAGGGGCCGTAGATCGTAATAACTTAAAAGAATATTAACAATGACAAATAACAAACAAGAAAAAATATTAAATTTTGTATCAGATGAAATCTTATATATACATGGAGATTTTGATTATACAATATCACAACATGTAATACCAGCTTTTTATCAATTAATAGAGCGAGAAAAAAATAAAAAGGAAGGTAAAATTATAATTGATATTAATTCTTACGGCGGTATTACTAATTACTTACATCAATTATTAGGAATGGTAGAAAAAGCCAAAAAAGAAAATATAATAATTGAAACAAGAGCCTTAAGTTATGCTTTGTCTTGCGGATCTATGCTGGCTTGCGCAGGAACAAATGGACATAGATTTATCAGTGAAACGAGTACCCATCTTTGCCATTTAGGTTCAGGCGGCGTATATGCTAAAAATGATATTGAGTTAGAAAGACAAAGCGACTTTTTAAAAGAACATTTTAATTTTGTAAGAAAAACTTATAAAAAATATGCAAAAATACCTGATCTAAATAAAATTATTAAAGATGACTCTTTATACATTACAGGGCAAAAGATTATAGACTGGGGCTTAGCTGATAAATTTTATTAAATATTAACAATGACAAATAAAAACAAAACTTTATCTTATGTTGGATTACCTATTAAAGATGACTCTTTATATGAACTTATATCTTATGCCAGAATAACTAAGCTTATTAAAAGTATTGAATTCAAGGAGCTACTAACAATAGAAAAACCTAGAAAAAAAAGTTTTATTAAGTCTTTTTTTGCTAGTGACATAAAAACAAAGCATTATGCTGATACTTGGCACGAGATAGAGTCTTTATTAAATATTATATTATGGAAAGCAAAACATAAAAAAAAGAATTATATACCATTTATTATAGAAGAAGTTAAAAATATTAATATTATAAAAATAGATTTTGATTTTAATAAAATAGATCATAAAGATTATAGAAAACTAAACGATATTGCAATTACTAAAATTGATGACAACAAACCTATTAATTTAAAAAAAAGCAAGGTTCAAGAAGCCATTATTTATTATACTTTATCTTTTTTAAAAACGCCAAATGATATTGTAAATATTAGATCTGTTCATAATTTGTTTTTAATATGTGAAGAAATAGGGCGCAGTAAAAATGGATTTGAAAAATTTCTTAATTTTATTCAAATAGTAAATGTAGCAATAAATTATATTAACAATGAGAAATATACTAGAGGAATTAAAAAATAAAATAGAAATAGAAAAAGATGCTGATGCTATTTTTATTTTAAAGGATATATTAAAAAACTTAGAAGGAAACCTTGTTAATTATGATTATAACATTGATCTTTTTAACATTTATTTTTTTAAGAAAAAACTTTATTTTAGTATTGGTTTTTTTGAGTATGTACTTAAATGTGAAAAAGAATTTGAAGGTTATTTAAAGTATCTTATTAAAAAAACAAAAATTTTGATTGATTTAAAAGTTTCTATTATTATAAACATAAATATAGAAACTGCTAGTGACCGTGTAAAATCTAAAACATTTGAGAAATTAGAAACAGAAATAAATAAATTAATTAAATCAAATGAATGGACTCATATAATAGGTGTTGATGATCCAATTTATGACAATAGATTATTTTGTAGATTTAGAAGAACAATAGAACTAAGAAAAATAAAAGGATATAAAACAATAAACAATAAAAAAAGATTAAATCTTTCTTTTTAAAAAATATAATTATATTAGCAATGACAAATAAAGACACACAAATAACCAAAGGAAAAGCAGGGAGACCAACAAAAATGACTGATGAGGTGGTTAAAAAATTAATTGCTTGTTTTTCTAATGGCTTTAGCGACCAGCTGGCCTGTGACCATGTAGGAATTGACAAAGTAACATTATATAATTATTGCGATAAACACCCAGAATTTTCAACCATAAAAGAAAGATTGAAGAAAAATCCAGTCGCAGCGGCTACTTTAAACATTGTAAAGGCAATAGATAACGGCGATGTAAAAGCTAGTCAATGGTATCTTGAAAGGAAATGTAAAGATGAATTTAGCTTAAGAACTGAAACGGAAGTAAAACAGCAAGAAGTAAAGAAGGTATTTATTACAGAGGAAGAGGCAAAGGCCTGCGACGACCATATTATGCAAGTTATTAACTCAAAAGATTAAAAAAAAGACTTGACAAATTGCACTTAACATATTATTTTAATATTAGCCATTACTAATTACTAACTTAATTAAATAATATATTATGCAAGAATACGAAAAGTACAAAGAGGAAATAGAAAAGATGATAGAAGAATTTAACAATGCAACAGATGAAGAGCTAGCCTGTTATGAAGGCTCAAGTTTTAAAAATGTAAATAACAATATTAATAGATTAAAACATACACCCCCCAGAATGGCAACAGAGCGTCTTTTTGACCACAATTGCACCAGAGAAGAGATTATTTATGATGCAACCGAAAGAGAACTTTTTAGAAACACGGAAAGATTAAAAGAGCAAACAAACGAATTTCAGAATGCTAAATATTCAGCAGACGCTGGCTATCCTGGAGGAAAACATAATCTTGCTGAATGCTATTTAAAAGGCTGGGGAGTTGTAGCAGATTTTAAAAAAGCTTTGTCTTTATGGAAAGAGGCAGCCGACGAAGGATATAATCATAGTTGTTTTAAATTAACTACTATTTATAAACAAAAAGAATACCGCAAGAACAATGACAGATAGAACAGAGTATAAAAAAAAGTGGTATCAAGACAATAAAGATAGAATAAGCAAGCGACAAAAGAAATATCGCAAGAACAATGCTGAGGCAATAAGAATTAAAAGACAAGCATATTATCAGGCGAATAAAGAGAGGTTAAAAAAGATCCACGCAGAATATAGAAAAAATAACAGAGAAACGATAAATGCTAAACAAAGAGCCAAAAAACTAGAACCCCTTAAAGACTAGCTCTAGGCAACTTTGCCCACGCGGTGGAGACTTTATTAATTTAGATGAAATAATGACCAAAGACAATAAAATAATAGGCTATTCAATAAAACACCCTGAATATTTAGGGCAGGAGCTACACAAAAAAGGCTTTAGAGTATGGGCTTTGTATATGTTTAGATTAATTGAAGGCAGGACATTTATTGAAGAAGAATTGCACAAAGGACTATTTGAAACCTTTGAGGCCATATATAAGCAAGAAGAAATCAGGCAAAATATCAATGTGCCACCTAGAAGCGGAAAGACAACCCTTGCAAGATACTTTATAGCCTATTGCCTAGCTAAGAACCCTAGATGTCAGTTTATTTATACTTCATATAGCCAGGACTTATTAGGCGATATATCAAGAGAATTAGCAGGAGTATTACAACACCCTATTTACCAAGCAATGTATCAAGAGAAAGTAGAGGAAGAGGCAATAGAAGAAAAGCCTATTGATGACTTCTGGAGGGGATATTTAAAAAGCACGCAAGGCAAGGCCATTTATACAAGCAGAAAGATTATAACAGCAAGCGGGGGGATTATATTATTTACTTCTATTGGATCAGCTATTACTGGTTTTGGTGCTGGTATTAGATCAAGTCAGAGCTTTTCGGGTTGTTTATTTATTGATGACGCTAATAAGCCAGCTGATATTACTTCTCAATTAATGCGCGATAAGGTGCAGGGCTATTTTGTTAATACTTTAATTACAAGATTGAGCCATAGCGAGGTGGCCATTGTAAATATACAGCAAAGATTGCACCTAGAAGATATGAGCGGCTATTTGATAAAAGAATATGACTTTAAAACATTAAAGCGAGCTTTGGTGGTTGATGGAGTTTGCCAGCTTCCTTCTCAATATTCAGAAAAAAGATTAAAAGAAATAAGTAAAAACGACTTTATGTTTATGAGTCAATACCAACAAGAGCCAGTAATGGAGGGAGGAAACTTATTTAGCAAAGAAGCAATAGGCGAAATAGACAGAGCAGATCTGCCGACTAAGTTTGATTTTACATTTATTACAGCCGACTTATCTTATAAAGATAAAGAAATGAATGACTTTACTGTTTTTTCATATTGGGGCGTATTAAAAGAAGAAGTAAAAGGCAAGAAAAGAGACCATTTATATTTAATAGATGTTAAAAGAAAAAGGATTAATGCGGTTGATGTTGATAATTGGATTGAGCCGTGGATAAAAAATAAGCTAGGTTATGGCTTCCGTTATATATGGATTGAAGATAAGAGTCACGGGATATATTTAAATCAATCTTACAGAAGAAAAGGCCTACCCGTGCCAGATGAGAAGAAATTAAAAGACACATTGCCAAGAGATAGAGACAAGGTAACAAGGGCAAATAATATTATACCAGCTTTAGATACTATTGATAATAATTTAATCTTATGTAAAGATATAGAAAACTATTCAGAGCTAAAAAGCGAAATTCTGGCCTTTCCTAATAGCAAGCATGATGATTTTGTTGATACTCTTATTGATGCGGCCAAGATTGCTTTATTGCCAAAAAGAGTCAGCTTCCTTGATATTTAGCTTTAAATTGTATCATTTTGACACAGCTATAATTTTTTTCTTGACTTTTTAAATGCAAATATTCAATAATTAATTATTATTAATAATTTCTTATTTTATGGACATTAAAAAACTTCTTAAAGATAACAGTATCACGCAAGCAGAATTTGCAGACTATATAGATATGTCACGCATAGGGCTAAATAAGACTTTAAATAATAAAAGAAAAGAAAAGCTTTTATTAAATAGTGTAAAAATTTTACTTGCTGAAAAGCAGGGCGTACAATTTGATATTGTAGAAGAAGCAAGACACTAAAAAAAAACTTGACAAAAGATTTTTTTTTAATAGCCTTGTAGATGGTTACTTACAAAAAAAAATAAAATGTCAACAAAAAATATCAAAAAATCACTTCCTAAGGAAGATGTTGTATTGATTAACGAGCTTCTGACCATGAAAAATAGTCTTGCAAGCTTAACAAGTCAATTATCTTTTAATCAGTCGCAATTATCAAAGCCTGATACTATTACTTTAAATTCTAATACTCAATTAATATCATTGCAAAGGCCAACGCTTAGTTATGCATATTCAACCTTTGGAATTATACAAACATTTATTGACCAGCCAGTAGAAGATGCTTTCAGAGGTGGTATTAAGATAAAATCCGATGAATTAGGAGAGAATATACAAGACTTACAAAACTACTTAGCAGAACATAATATATTGCAAGAAATAAAAGACTTAGCAAAATGGAATAGTTTATTTGGCGGCGGTGGAATGATTATAAATACTCCTAATCAGAAAGGAGAAAAGCCATTGAATATAAACGCCATAAACGAGAACACAGAGCTATCTTTTAAAGCTGCCGACCTTTGGGAGCTTAGTCCTACTAATATACCACCACAAGGCGAAAACAAGCCATATTATCCAGCAGGTTATTTTGATCCTTCTTTTATGTATTATGGAACTAATTTAGATTCATCAAGAGTTTTATTATCAAAAGGTAAAGTAGCACCATCATTAATAAAGCCACAACTAAGAGGCTGGGGAATGTCAATACTAGAAAGAGCCATCAGGTCCATTAATCAATATATTAAAAATAATGACTTAATATTTGAAATGCTTGATGAAGCTAAGATTGATGTTTATGGAATTACAGATTTTAACCAAGCTTTACAAATGGAGGGCGGGGCTGATAAATTAGCTAAAAACTTGCAAATGATGAACCAAGTAAAAAATTATCAGAACGCTATTGTAAAAGACAAAGAAGATGATTACGAGCAAAAACAAATAAACTTTGCGGGATTGTCAGAAATGTTGCAACAAATAAGAATAGGAATTGCAGCAGATTTAAGAATGCCAATGACTAAATTATTTGGCCTATCTGCTAGCGGCTTTAATAGTGGCGAAGATGATATTGAGAACTACAACGCAATGATAGAAAGCGAATATAGAGGTAAGTTTGACCATATTATCATACAAATGCTTCAATTAATATGCAAAAAGCTTTTTGACCTTATACCAGATGATTTGCAAATTGAATACTACCCATTAAGAGTATTAGGCGCAGAGGAAGAAGAAAGAGTTAAAACACAGCAATTAAACGGAGTATTGCAGCTATATGATAGAGGCTTAATGACTTCAAAAGAATTAAAAGAAGAATTAAATCAATTAAATATATTAAGAACAGATTTAGAAATAGACGAAGACGAAGACTTCCCAACTCCACCACCGCAAAAACCTAAGCTTGATTTACAAGACGGCGTGGCAGTTTATAAACAAAACTCTTTTAAAAATAAAAAAACTTATCAAGATATATTAACAAATAAAAATATAAAATAATGGCACTAAAAACTTACCAAACAGCAATAGATATTAATAAATTATATTCATCTGTTTTATTATCACCATCAGGGCTAGGCGAAGCTTTAAAGCCTAGAATTACAAGCATAGGCGCAACAGTTGATATTTACGGATCAGAAGAGGAGCCAGTAGGCCTAACTCTTGCCAATATCGCAACTAAAATGGCACCGATTAAAACAGATGTGGCTTTAGAAGTATTTGACGGCTTGCCTAATTATCTTGCCTTTGTTAGCGCAGGAACTCCAACAGAGCTAGTTATTAGTTGTGTAAATGTTGAGGAAATACAAGTTATTAGCTAATAATGGCTGAAAAGCAACTACAACCAATAAAAGACAATCCAGAACTAATAGAAGAATTAGAGGCGCAAATAGATGTTATACTATATGATATTTTATTTGCTCCTTTAATTAAGTCTATTAAGGAGAATAAAAGAATTTTCTTTAATGAGCGAGACAATAGCGCCATTATTAAGGCGATTAAATCTGGACAAATAAGGTATGGTAATAATATCTTTACAGGGCAATTTAACGCCACCACAGCAAAGGAATTTAAAAAGCTAGGTATTAAATACAGTAAAAGAATAAAAGGCTATAAAAAAGAAATGAACAACTTGCCTGTCAATATTCAAGTGGCTATTGCACAAAGAGAGGATAGCTATAAACAAATGGCAAGACAACTGGTGGCAACAGTTGACAAAATTAACTTAAATATTGACGAAGCAACAAAGAATATCAATTTTGATGATACCCTTGAAAAGATTTATTCAGATATAAACAAGCAATTCAAAAAAACTGTAACAGATAAAATAGGCCTTTCAATCAATTTTACAGCAGATCAAATAAGAATATTATCTCAAGAGTATACTAATAATCTAAAATTATACATTACAGAATTTACTCAAAAAGAAACCTTAATTCTTAGACAAAAAGCTGAGGACATAGTATTATCAGGCACTCGCGCCAAAGATTTTACCAAAATAATAGAAGAACGCTTTGCCGTTAGCACTAAAAAGGCTAAATTTTTGGCAAAACAAGAGATTTCTCTCTTGACTTCTAAATATAAGCAGGTAAAATATGAAAGTGTAGGTGTGTCCAAATACAAGTGGTCAATCTCCAATGTTAGAACTAGGCCAGATCATAGGGCTTTAAATGGTAAAATTTTTAGCTTTGATGATCCGCCAATCTCTAACACTTCAACAGGAGCTAGAAATAATCCTGGCGAAGATTTTGGCTGTAATTGTCAGGCTATACCTATTATAGAAGTTTGAATCCAATCTTATCTTTTATCTTGTCATTATTTAATTAAAATTAAGTTAGTAAATTTTGCGGTATTGGTTACCCACATTTATTAATATAAATACTTAGTTTTAATTGTCAATAAAAAAAGTTACTTTTTTTTACATTTTTTTATGCAAGATATTAAAACAAACGCAATCACTCAAAATCTAACAGCGAAATCCTATAAAACAAGGTTTATGGAGCCTGGATTAGTAAACTACCCAGAGTCAGGACAAGAGAAAATGGTGTATATATCACCAGAAAATTTACCTATAATAGCGCAAAAATTCAAAGGTTGCAAAATAATAACACAACACAAAGAAGTATCAAAAGAAGAAGCAAAAGAACAAATAGTCGGTTATGTAAATGATATATATATGGAAGACGGCTGGGCGTGGGCTGAATTTACGGTTCATGCAGAAGAAGCCATTGATCTAATAGACAATAAAGGTTATTCCCCAAGCTGCGCTTATCAAGCAGTTATAAAAAAACAAGGCGGTGTTAAAAACGCCGTTGTTTATGATGAAGAGGTAATAGACATAATAAAAGATGATGAAATAACCCACATTGCTTTAGTTGAAAATCCACGCTACACAGATGCAATAATTCTTGAAAATTCTATTGATAAAAATTCTATTCAAGAAAATTTTGTCAATGAAAATTCTACTAATAATAAAATAAAAAATAAAGTTATGAATATCTTTAAATCAAAACCAGAAAGCAAAGAACTTTCTATAGAAAACAAAGTATATAAACATTCTGACGGCGAAGAAATGCCAGTATCTGAAATGGTTTCTTATTATAAAAACGCGATGGCAGAGGAAAAAGCTAATAAATGCAAATATGCTAACGGCGATGATAAAATTAATGTTGACGGCGAAGATATGACCGTTGGTGAATTAGCGGACTTCTTCAAAAAAAGCAAAAAGAAAAACGAAGAAGACAAGAAAGAAAATGAGGAAATGAAAGAAGAAGACAAAAAAGAGAATGAAGATAAAGAAGAAGATAAGAAAGAGAACGAGGACAAAGAAGAAGATAAGAAAGAGAACGAGGACAAAGAAGAGGACAAGAAAGAGAACGAAGATATGAAAGAAGAAGATAAAAAGGAAAATGAGGACAAGGAAGAAGACAAGAAAGAAAATGAAAAAGAAGAAGAAGAGAAAAAAGGAAGTACTATGAAAAATTCTGTTGATGTTGATAAAGGTGACGATATTAATGCCAATAGAATTAAGTATGAAAACGGAATTTCTAACCCTGCCAGGCCTAAAATAGCAAGTCTTGCTACAATGCTTGAAAGAGGTCAGAATATGTTTAGTAAATAATAATTAAATTAAAATAAAATTATGACTCAAAATGTAAACCAATTCGGAATGTCTCTTGAGAAAGGTCTTTTAACCTTATCAAAAGATAAT
>WLWH01001901.1_pt1 | contig 12649 bp, 18 predicted proteins | sample 6712741 | NCBI WGS metagenome assembly WLWH01 (sample SAMN12718694, study PRJNA515312) | sponge metagenome | isolation source: marine sponge | host: Mycale hentscheli | place: New Zealand: South Island, Marlborough, Capsize Point | collected 2003-05-01 | reverse complement strand
ACGACAAAGTAAAACCTCACAACGGTAGTATTCTTGATATCCACTCTGGCTATGGTAATGTCAGACCTAACATGTACGGCAAAATACAAACAGGAGAAAATGAAGAATGAAACACGAATACGGAACGGCTCAATACTATGCAGAAATGTTTGCAGATTTTATTGCTGATGTGCAACATGATTCACCAGAAATTAGCGACAGCCTCATTGCAGGGTTTAAACTTGCTATTGATGACTGGCGTAAGTACCACGTCAAGCAAATATTAGAACTAGACAGAGTTGAACAAAAATTAAATGACGAAAGCTGATTACAAACAACAGCTGCTTGATCATATATCAAAGCAGCTTGATAAACTTACAGTTAAACAAATGCGTGTATTAATTGCAAGCTATGTTTCACTTTCAAGTAATTAATAAATATGCGTGAAACCTAACCCCAAGCTTTATTGTAATTTTCTGTATCTTTCACCCACTTTGTATAAGTATCGCTTGTTCTAGGTTTTGATTTGTCTAATCCCATCTGCACTTCAGGTGAGTCATTTGCAGCTATAACATCGTCCCAGCTTTTAGGTCCAGAATAACTTTTCAAATAATCATAATAATCTTTTGTTTGAGGAGCTTTGTATTTCCCACTTCCATGATCAGCACCTGATGCAATACTATTTTGTGTCGCCATACTAGCGTCAAACTTTGCATTCTGCTTTACAGCACGATCATAGTTTATACCTGACATTAAGTCAGCATTATAAGCTGCACCATTTGCAGTACTATTCCTACCATTCTTACCATTGTAATTGCCAATGATTTGTAAGTTTTGATCGTATATTTCTTGTTGAGCCTTGCTTAATTTAAATCCACCACTTGTGTTTGGAGTTTTAACTGACTTAGCGTCTTCTGTTACAGCAGGCTGTTGCACAGTACCTGATGCTGATGTCTTAGCATTCTGATTGTTCGATTGCGAGCTATAACTATTATTGTTAGCGCTCTGGCTACCCATAAAAGACATCCATGTATTGTATGCAGAACCACCAGACTTAGATGAGCTTCCAGTACTTGAATTATTTATAGTATTACCAGAACCTACAGTAAAAGCATCACCAGCTTTGCGAAAAGTTGATTTGTTATTTTTAACGTAATCACTTGAAAAGCCATCACTAAAATTTAATCCGCTATTCATTTCCATGTTCCATTTAATACTGTTATTTTAACTTAATTTATATGCACGACGCTAAACTTATTTGGATTACTCCAGACGCAGAGAAACTCATTGGCAAAATTGCCCGTGTGTCTAACCCAGCTAATGAGAACAATCCAGACTCAACTAAACTTTTAAAGTATCTAATCAAACACAAGCACTGGAGTCCATTTGAAATGGCTTCAATGTGCGTTGAGATTCACACTACACGTGCTATCTCGCCACAAATCTTGCGTCACCGTAGCTTCTCATTCCAAGAGTTCTCTCAACGGTATGCGATCCCTACAGATACTTTCGCCACTGTGTTGCCAGACTTACGCAGACAGGATGACAAGAATAGGCAGAACTCAATTGATGACTTGCCATCTGAAACCCTTGAGTATTATCAAGATAAGATTGATGAACACTTTCGTGAGTCTGTCAATCTATACGAATCCTTGCTTCACTCAGGTGTAGCTAAGGAGTGCGCTCGTTCTGTTCTGCCCATTAACACTGTGACTAGGCTCTATATGTCAGGCACTATTCGTAGCTGGTTACATTACATTGACCTACGCGGTGACAACGGAACACAGAAAGAGCATATGGCAATTGCTCGTAGTGTTGGTGAAATTCTTGATACCGAACTTCCCAATATATCTCGCGCAATGTGGGGTTAATGATTATGATTGAGACTGATAATATCTATATCTGTCTAAATGAACTTCATAGCAGCTACCGTTGAATTCAAATCTCCCATTAATGATCCGATCAACGCTTATGGGTTGGACTATCGGGGTGCTGACGCTGTTGTGCCCGCTGGTAACAGTGGTTCAGAGGTCAAACTACGTCTACTCTGTTACGACAGAGCCGGCGCAAAACTTACAACCTTTGAAGGCTGGAAGCCAGGCACAAGAGCTTTAGTTACAGGCAACATCGTCTTCAGTGATGATACGTCTAAGCCATTGGATTTGATTATCACCACGATTGAAACAAATATCCCACAAGATATGTATTGCAATCAAGTCGTGCTTGGCAATGCATTCTTTGGTAGTGATGAAATTAAAGAGCGTAAGAACAATCAAATTGCAGTCAAGATTGGTACAACACTAGATAATTCTAATGTGACCACTTGGCTTTTCCTAGAGACACACGAGTCACGTAAGAAAAAGCTTACAGAGCGATGCCGTAAAGGACGCGCTATCTGTGTACAAGGTTATCTACGTGAATACCGTAAGGATGATACCGATAGTCCTTACCGTGCAATCGTTGCAACTGACTTCAGCACTAGAGCTGAACAAGCACGTAAGTCTAATAACCCGCAATCAAGTGGGTCAGCCGCAGGTTATACCGAGATTGACCCAACGCCGGATTACTAAATAAGCGTGGCCTTTATGGCCAGCAGCCTTTCTACCGCTTCGTCAATGTATTCGGCTTTCGTTCCACGAAGGCCTTTTTCTATGTCGTCTAATATATTCAGCACAGGGCAACCAATTTTTAAATTACTAATACTGTTATTTGATGCATTGTTGTCCATATGCCGCACTTGCTCCCAAGGCTCTGGCCACCTACCTAATACAGCTGCCATAACAGTCCTTGAAACCATTGCATTGTAATAACCATTTTCATTATGCAGAGTAATTTGGTGCCTTGGCTGCGCGTGCTTTCTTGCTACATTTTTCCACGCTTTTTGTTTTCTAGTGTTTCTTGCGTATGAAATTATTTGCCCACTTTCCGTCACAAAGTAATTTGGATAGTCTGGGATTGGTAGTTCTTTTTCTTCCATATCTAACGGTTCTACGTATAACTATTCTAATGTATAATTCAATTTGTTGTTGAAAAATTAGGCCACATTATTAGGGTTTATTGCTTATATTAATAAAGTCAACAGACTATTTAATATGACACTACAAGTCCTTCCGCCAGAACTTTTGGCGGACAATAAAATTACAACTCAAGAACCACAACCATATTGGAAACCTAGCTCGCTTAAAGATGGAGAATCTGAAGAATTTCGCCTCCTTGGATGCTACGAAACCGGTCACGCAATCACTGGATGGCAATATGCAAGTGAATGTAAAGACCCAAAGACGGGTGACCTCCGCTTTAATGGCTATATCGTTACTAGGTCTCACCCTGGTACTCCTGATGACATTGCCCGTGAGACCGACTGGTCCAAGCCAGACCGGCCCAAGATCGACGGAAGCTACGTCAAACCCCGACGTTTCCTCGCATGGGTTGCTACGTCAGCAGCACGTGGACGACTAGAAGTTTTATTCATTGAGCAGAAATCTATCCGTGATCAAATTACAGAAGTACTTCAAGAGATTGAAGACTACACTTGGACAGAAGAAGGTCTGGCAAACTTTTCGATTAAAATCAGCCGTAAGGGAGCTGGGCTGGAAACTTCATATTCAATCCTTCCGAAGGTACGTAAAGTACCGGAAAAAATTGTTAAAGAATGGCAGACCTCACGAGATAGTATATGGCTCCCCAACTTCTTTGAAGGAAAGGATCCTTTTGACGGACGTGCAACTGACGAAAAAGGTCTCCCTGCTGGCGGACAGGATAAGCGAGGCGCTGTAGTTGCACCTACGGTCGCTACTAAAGAACCAGAACAAGAGACAACCGAATTTTAATTATGACTAACGCACTACAAAATCTACCTCCTGAAATGCAAGAACGTCTTGCTCAAATCATGGCAGGACAACAAGTAGCAGGCAACGCACCTGCTGCACCTACACCACCTGCACCTGTTGCAGCACAAGCACCAATGGTCAAGCCACCTTCACTGATGGATCACATCATTGCTTTGCGACAAGAGGTTGCTCAACTCAAGCAACAGGTTGATGCTAATTCAAATGTCGTTGACGCAGTCGGTCAAGCAGTGGGGACTCTGTACCAGATGTTTCAACCATCAGCCCAGACTAATGCGCCAGGGCCGCAAGTTAGCCAAGGCACAACGTATAGCGATGCGTTCTCACAGAGTGTAGAGCAAGACACAGACTATTGATGACCGAATCCACAGCTAATGATAAGCCTTATCGTATACAAACGTCAGCGGGTCACCGCAAATACTTATGTTCCGGTTTATATATGCCGTCAGTCACGACGGTTCTCTCCGGTACTGAGAGTGAGAAGTCGAAAGCAGGCTTACGGCAGTGGCAAGACAAGAACCCAGGTGCCTTAGAAGCTGCTGCTACTCGTGGCACTGCTATTCACCTGGCTTGTGAAAATTACCTACGTGGAATAGACCCAGGAGTTCCTGAAGAATATCAAAACTTTTGGAACGGTCTCTCACCATATCTTGATTGGTTTGATACAATTCATTGGTCAGAGCGTCCTCTTCGTCCTGATTGGAATAACCTACGTAGCGATGATAAAGAAGTTGCATATGTCTGGAGCACTGAACATTTATATGCTGGATGCCCTGACCTCATTGGAGAAATCGGTGGCGTAAAAGTCATCGCTGACTTTAAGACAAGCAATGGTCCTTACTCAGCCTTCTCTCCTGACAGGGGAGACCGTGTTGGCTATGGGGGTTGGCGTAAGTTTCAAAAGTGTGCGCAGCAAATGGCTGCTTATCGATACGCATTGAACGAGCGTGTCGGTTTCCTCTGTGATGTAGCTCTCATTCTTGTTGCTACCGAAGAGACTACTCAAGCCATCTTTATTGATGGAGACCAACTTGAATTGTATGAGTCTCGCTTTTTAAAGAGAGCAAAAATGTTCCACGAACTTTACCCTGAGGAAGATAATAATGAAGCTGCGGATAGCAGTTCATAAGGACTGTCGTAACAAAGAAAAGCAACCAGCTCATGGCTGGCTGAACATTGAAGAAAGCCTTAGTTGGCTACAAGGATGGGTGGGTGCTGGCTACGGCTGGTGCGCCACTCATTTTGTTGGACGTCACAGACGTGTAGATAATGCATCAGGCAGCAACTTAGTTGTCATTGATATCGATGGTGACACTACCCTCGATGCTTTCTGGGCTACAGATACTGCCCGTAACTGGTGTGTCGCTACCTATACCACTGCTAGTCATACCGAAGCAGAGCACAGGTTCCGTGCTTTGTTTCCGCTTGAACTGCAGCTTAAGTCTACGTCACAGCATCGCGGTGCTTACTGGCTTGTAGTCAATCGTCTGTTTGCTGACCTCGGCATTGAGACCATCAAAGATAACTGCGGTCAGAAACCGGAGCGACTGTGGTATGGCAACACCAACGCTGACTGGCATATCAATGCAGATGCCATAGTCCCTGAGTTCTTGCTTACTGATATTGACTATGACGACCCAACAGATTTTGTTGCGTCTGATGTCACTCAAGCAGATATCAATCGCTGCAAATGGTTGCTCAGGAATTTCCTGACACCATCAGAAGACGGTGAGTATGAGACACGTTACGTACCTGTGATGGCTGCTTGTGCAGCTATCGGTCAACCTGTGTTTGACGACTGGGTTGACTGGGTATTACGTGGCCACCACGGTGAGAAGAATGAAAACATTCAACCGTTTAAATGGCGAGGCCTCGGTAACCATAGCGGACCTGCTAAGTTATACTCACTTGCCAAACGGCAAAGTAGTAATTGGTCATCACAATTACCGCCAGAGCTACGCTTTGGTGCTGTCGGTTCGGCGGTAGGTTACATAGAATTTGATGCCCTACCAAACTTTGATGACGTAATAAATAACCTGGAGGTGAAATTGGATCCTGAATTTGAACCAGTCCCTGATGCTTCTCAAGCTAAGAGAACTAAGGGACGCCCTAAGCGTTCTAGTAGTGATGCTGCTAAAGAACGTGAAGGAGATGTTACTCAAGTAAAAGAGATACTGAGTGGCTTACGTAAGAATGAGCTAACGTCTGCCATTGAATATGACAATGCTCAAGGTAGAACCATTGAGCTTGAAGGTAATGACCTTGACTTGATGACAACCAAGCTTGCTTGCGAGCACGGTGTCTTCATTCCTGAGCAACGTATCAAGTCTGCTATCCAATATGCAGCAGGTAAAAATAGATACTGTCCTATCAAACGCTATCTAGATTCCTGTTCTGCACATGCTATCCCACATAAAGATTGGGAACGCATTGGAGAAGTCTTCTTAGGTAACAAGCACCAGCTTTCAACGCTTGCTATGCAGCGCATGATGATTGGTGCTGTTGCCCGTGCTTATAACCCTGGCTGTTCTATGTCCTGGCTACCAATCTTAGTTGGTGCACAAGGCGTTGGTAAGTCTATGTTTAGCCGTAGCCTAGTGCCTGAGAAGCTATTCGCTGAAGTCTCTACTCCATTAGAGACATTGATGAAAGAGCAATACAGATTGCACGTCGCTTGGCTGCTTGAGCTACCTGAGATTGACCACTTCTTTCAGTCTCGTAACATTGAGAACTTTAAGAACTTAATCACGACACGTTGTGATGAAGTTAGGCGACCATATGCTAGTCTTCCAGAGCGACTACTCCGTCGCTTTGTTATGATTGGCACGACTAATCGTAACCAATTCCTTGTTGATAGCACGGGTAACCGTCGCTTTGTTCCACTAGAGATTGGCAGTAACTTCCTTATTCCTTGGAAGCAGATTAGTGAAGAGCGTGATTCCCTCTGGGCATCAGCTGTTCAAGCCTATAGAGCTGGTGAATCTTATGAATTCAACAGCGGTGAGATTGCACAGATTGCTGAATACATTCAAGAGTTCGGTGACCCCGACCCTTGGATGGAAAAGATTAGTCACTACGTCAGTCTGAAGGAAGAGGTTACTGCTGCTGAGGTTCTTACCAAAGCACTAGACCTTGACCCTAGACAACAAGGCAGGCGTGAAGCACGTCGTGTAGCTGATGTCTTACAGACACTTGGCTGGCGTCGTCTTAACACCTCACGTAAAGACCCTGTTACTAACAAAGTTAAATCTGTTCGTCTATGGATTCGTCCTACTGACGACCCACTAACTGAGGACCACATCCTCAACGACTTCTAAACAATATATTTTTTACAATGAATTCATCTGATATCCAACTTGGGCTTCGCGTTCGCGTAGCTTCTAATGACCTAACTGCATTAGTTGTAGGTAAGCCTGAGTATTATACCCCCAGAGCTAAGTTAGTTCGTATAAAGTATGAGAATAGCACCCGATATGAATACATGATTAACCATCAGCTGACTGCATTGCCAGCTGAAGATCAGTATCCAGCGTTAGGCGGTAGTTATGTAAACACTGAAAAACGTTTCTGATATGGCTGAAGCACAACCCAATAAACGTGTAGGCGGTCATGCATATGGCAGACGTCATATGCAGATGTCCAATACTGCTGAAGAAGGTGAACTGTGTATCTACAGTGGCCATTCATTAGGCCGGTTTAGTTCGCATTCAATGCGATACGATAGCCACCAAGCTTGCGTTCGTTGCGTTGCTTCTGCTCGTGAAGGGATGCTTTCTTTTGACATTGACAGACTGCTTAAAAAGTATAGGAATAAAGCTTTAAAGTTCTGGTCACAAGTAGATATCGGTCAACCTGATGAGTGCTGGATGTGGAATGGGGTAGTCAATCCCAGGACTAAGCAGCCTCAGTTTGCTTGGAGACGTAGTGGTATTTCTACTTCTACTCAGCACCACCCTCAGCGTGTTGCAATGTGGTTTACGTGGGGAGACCTTGGCTTCACTGGAGTCAAGACTACCTGCGGAGAGAAGTACTGCTGTAATCCATTTCATTTAATCCCACAACATGTCGGCGTCTTCGTTGACCAAGACAGCTATATGGATTCTTTTGAACTTGCTTGTCAACTCCATACACTGCGACAACAAGTTGCTGAGTATGTAATGGAAGAAGCTATCAAAGAAGAACAGAAACTTGATGAGACTGCTGAAATTGAAGCACGTGCAGCCATGCTTCTCAATCCTGACACTCAATTTGGTGACAGATTTGAAGCTGTAATGACTGACATTCTCGCTGGTAAACACATCTCACAAACAGAACCTAACGACCCAGGTTTATTTCGTGCTCCTACAGATAACGAGGAGAATGATGAAAACCCCACGGAAGAATTTTAACTAACTTAAACTATTCAAAGAGTCATTCAATTATGTCAAGACGCACAGACTTACTTCAGCAACTTCTTCAGTCAGATAAATTTGGCGAAGACAAACAGAACGAGCAAAAGTTTCTGGCTGCTACTGCTGAGCTTATTCTTACAGACTTAATTAACGTTGCAATGAACGGAGTTGAGGACAAAGGAGCTGGCTCCCTTGTTATCAATCTAGTTAACGACTCCACCACTTACATGTCTGGTCACGATGTCGAATTCGATTTAGTCGAAGCTGAACGTGAAGAAGATACTGAGATTGTGGAGTTTCTACGCAGCCTACTTCAAGAAATTGACGAGAATGACTGGTCTACAAACGTATTAATTACATTGATCAGTGATGCTGGAACAAGAACATTTAGTCTCGAAGCAGGAGGGGGCCAAGAAAGCCTCCGAGCGGTCACAGCAGAATTTAGCGGATAAGCTAAAAGCTTCTGGACTTAAGCTGCCGTTATATCCCACGCCTCAAATCATTGAGCGTGCACGAACAGTTATGGGTTCAATTGATTTTGACCCTACGTCTGACCCTGTCCAACAGGTGCTTGTAGATGCTACTTCAGTTCCATCTGTAGAAGCTAACCCTTTGCAAGAACACTGGCATGGCAATGTGTTTGTTGCACCCAAGGGGGCTGTACGTACTACACGTATCTGGTTAAATAAAACCATTAACGAGTACCGCAATCATCACATCAATAGCTTTGTATTCTTTACAAATGCTTCTGAGATTATGAGAGCTGCACCGGTTCTGCTTGACTATCCGTTCTGTATTCCATTTAAACGTGTCAAGCAATTGCGTGCTACAGCACAAGGCTTTGAGCCTGTCTGCCCATCGACCTGGAACATAATTATCTACGGCCCACCTGTTGATGTAACAATAACCTCAGTTGACAAAGTCTCTTTGTTCTACAACAGCTTCCGTGATATTGGTCGTGTCTGTTTGAATGAGTTCACTGGTGACAGCTGGCAGCGTGACCTTGATTACTACGATGAGCGTCGAGGTAACGTCTGATGGTTAAACAGCTGTCTCCTACTGCACTTTATAATTTACCATCAGGTAATCAAGTGCACCCATGTCGTCTCATTCATAGAGACGGCACTATTATGTGGAGGCACGCTGTTGTATCTCCTTATAACGAACTGTTTCTACCTGAAACAGAAGCGCATGAAGCTCATATTATTAAGACAGCAGCACGCTTAGAAGAACTAAACTGCTGGGCATCACAAGGTCTTGAGCCTTGGGACTGTCTCATTCCTTTGATGTGGTACATCCCTGTACATCAGCACATTCCTTTCTCTGAAGGATACGCTTGCACATTCAAACATGCCTCTATAGACACTAAAACAGTGTTAGAAAAAATCCGCCCCCATATTCAAGAGTTCGAATCTCTATCACATGCTGACGGTAACCTTTACTTCCAACGATGTTAGCCGGCTAACGCCGGCCATATCTCAGTCGAGTTTATTAATCAATCGATTTAAATACCACACTGCTTTCTCACAGTCTTGCTTTGGGTTGTCCTTAAGCCAGACACGTAAGAGATACTTCAGTGCTTGACCTTGTAGATATCCTTCTGCAGTACTAGGTGCATCACCAATGGCTTGCTCAATGATGTCAATGACTTCTTGACTGCCGCGAGTGTAATGAGCAGGACTGTTGACCATATCTTTTGAGCCATAGCAGTTTCTGTTGATGTTAATTACATCCTTACGACGTGCTAAGTTTGCATTCAACCTTTCAATATCCTCAGGGTTAAGTACATCATCTGTTTGATACTCTTCCCACATGTTGTATTCTTTAAACTTTGCATATTCTTCTTTGAACTTCTCGTAATCCATATGTCTCATTTAATAGCTCGCTTAACTAATATAGAATCAAACGACTCAATATGTGAGATATGCCAGCACCAAAGTCAGACCCAACGTTTATTAAAGACAAAGATAAATACTTCATGGCATTGGCCAAACAAGTAGCTACTGGAAGCACGCACCCGATTGCACACGGTGGTTGCGTCATTATTCGTGACCGTGAAATCTGTGGTGACGGTAGAAGCATCCTTGCTGATTGCAAAGTTGAAATTGATTGCATTACCTACGCCATTGCCACTGCTTGTAAACGTGGCACACCAGTGACTGGAGCTGTTATTTACTCCACTCGCTATCCATTCTCTGCGTCTGTCTTTCAGTTATATCTGATGGGCATTCGTAAAATCGTAGTCCTTGCTCATGAATGGGAGCCTTATTACAAGGACGAATTCAGACGTGCAGCACGATTAGCACGCGAACTATCCATATCTATTGAACCACTTTTTGAAGATGACGACGAACGTTTCAGCACCAACAACCAAGCTCCAAGATTTGACGACCGCGAAAAACACTTTGACAACAAAGACCTCTACACGCATAGCCCAGCAGAGGCAAGTGATTTCAGCTCTACAGAACTACCAGAACAATACGATGACACAGACAGCACTACTATTTGACCTTGAGTCCACCGGTTTACTACGTCGTGGTTCAAAGATTCACTGCGTCGTTGCTCGCGACTTAAGCGATGCATCTAAACCACTCGTGTGGGACGTCCCACGTAATGATGTTGCTGAAGGTATTGAGCATCTGCGTCGTGCAGATGTTCTCATTGGTCACAACATTATTGGCTACGACATTCCACTTATCAAAGAAGCTTACGACTTTGATTTCCAAGGACAGGCTATTGACACTCTTGTCCTTAGCCGTTTGTTCTACCCACATATTGCTGACCGTGACCACGAACGTCGGCCACTTGGTATGCCACAAAAACTCTATGGCCGTCATAGCCTAGAGGCTTGGGGTTACCGCCTTAAGTGTTTCAAAGGCGACTTCGGTAAGCACGAAGCTGCTTGGGATGTTTACACCCCAGAAATGCTTGACTACTGTATTCAAGATACAGAAGTTACTGTCAAACTATACGAACTGATGCTACGGAGAATGAAAGATTATGCTTGATTGTGTAGAACTAGAGATGCGTATGGCTGAGCTTATGTCTCAGCAAGAAGCTTCAGGTTTCTACTTCGATGTAGAAGCTGCTGAACGTGTGCGCAACGAACTCTCTGCTGAAATGCAGGAGCTAGAAACTGATATTATTAGACGCTTCCCTTATGTACCCGGCAAGGTATTTACTCCTAAGCGTCAGAACAAAGCTAAGGGCTATGTAGCTGGCGCACCATTTACCAAGCTGCTTGACTTCAATCCAACAAGCAGACTTAACATTGCATGGGCTCTGCAGCAATTCCGTGGTGCGCGATTTACAAGGCTGACAAATAGCGGTAAGCCGCAGGTTGATGAAGCTTGCTTAGCTGAGATACGCGACCTTGCACTGCAGCAAAACAACTTGCTGCTGCATGAAGAGTGCGAGATGTTTATACGTCTACTCACTCTGCAGAAGTGGCTAGGACAGCTGTCTGAAGGTGCTAACTCTTGGTTCAATACGATTGAGCAGGACAACTGTATTCACCACAGCTGCAGCCTTGCCACACAGACAGGGCGTAACGCTCACCGTGGTCCGAACCTCGGGCAAGTTGTGAGTGCACCGTGGGCACGTCAGCTATTTATTCCGCACCCTGGCCACGTCATGGTCGGTGCTGACTTAGAAGGGCTGGAACTTCGGGCGTTAGGGCACTACCTATCCGTGTTTGATGAGGGGGCCTTTGCTGACGTTGTGCTGAATGGTGATATCCATCAGCAGAATGCAGACCGTGTTGGTTGCACACGTAAGGAAGTCAAGACCCTTACTTACGCATTCATCTACGGCGCTGGAGATGTGAAGTTAGGCCATAGTCTTAGCCCAGAACTATCTGACCCACAGAAGAAACATCTGGGTCAAGAGTTACGCCGCAAATTCCTTGACGCTATCCCAGGTTTGGAGCCACTTATCGATGCTGTTAAACAAAAAGTCCGTAATACCGGTCGTCTTAGGGGCCTCGATGGCCGTCCTATTTTCTGTCGCGCAGAGCATGCGTCACTCAACTATCTACTCCAGTCATGTGGAGCCATCCTCAGCAAGCGTTGGGTGGTAGTTGGGCAGGACTTGCTTGACCAAGCAGGGCTTACATACAACCGTGACTACACCCGTTGTGCCTACGTACACGATGAAGTTCAGCTCTCTGTTGTGCCGACTGAAGCTGACCACGTAGCAGAACTACTTGTTAAAGCTGCTCCTATTGCTGGACAGTATTACAAGTTCCGTGTGCCTATTACAGCTGCTTCTGATACTGGAGCTAGCTGGCAAGACACACACTAGTTAGCTAGAATAATAATACGTTCATCTCCTAACATTAGGGGACGCAAGTAGGTCAGACAGGACTGAAGGAACGGGGAACTACACCTCACTATGGAGTTTCCAAATGTCAAACGTTCAAATCATGAGCAT
>WLWH01001896.1_pt1 | contig 12666 bp, 18 predicted proteins | sample 6712741 | NCBI WGS metagenome assembly WLWH01 (sample SAMN12718694, study PRJNA515312) | sponge metagenome | isolation source: marine sponge | host: Mycale hentscheli | place: New Zealand: South Island, Marlborough, Capsize Point | collected 2003-05-01 | reverse complement strand
CCCCCTATGCACCCACACCCCTTCGGGGTATGTGTGAGCAAGAGTTAGCGTTGCGTTAAGCCCAAACCAAGAACCCGCCAATCCGCTTAAGTAGATGAAAGCACCAAGTTAAGTTTGAGGACAACAAAATGGACTTTAACATTAAGCAAGAATCCGAGCAAGAAGAAATTGAATGGCAAAAGTGGTATGACGGTGATTCATACTCTATTGATGCAACACGCATCTCTTTTAACGAAGAGAGAGCCTGTTTCTACCTAATCAATGAAACTGACAATGTGGGAACAAGCGTCTACGCTACAAACCCCGAAAACAGCAAATACCCTAACGCTACACCTCACGGTATCCGATTAGTCAATGCACTGTGCCGAACACTAACTCTTAGCGGAGAATTGAACGACACAACCATCATTGAAGGTGTAGATGCACACATCAAAGAACACGGAAAACTAACCATTAGCGTTTCCAAGACCGAGAAGGGCGTTCTTTGGACAGCAAATTAAGCAGTAGTGGTTGCACCCGTCCCCTTCCAAAAGAAGGCGTAGGCGGGTCTTATCCATGCGTTAAACACTATCTTCGCTACTATTGCATAAGTGAACGCTTCTAATACGATTAGAGGGTCTTGTGCAAGTGAAGGTATTGGTAGTCGCTTTGGCTTTAGCACTTGTTCGTCAAGAATGAAGTTTGCAGGAACGATAGTGATTTTCACTTCGTTAATGAATACATCAAGAATGGTTTGCACCATTCCACCGAATGAATCTGTTGTCAAAGCGGCTATAACTGCACCATCTATGGCCTGTGCGATAGTTTGTTGTGTTTCTTCGGGGATAGCCCAAGAGAATAATGCGTCTACTAACTCACCAACAGGGCTAAAACCCCATCTTTCACCCCAAAAGGTGTCTTCTTCGTCGGAGAGGAATGCAAGGTCAATAAGACCTGTTCCTATCCATATCGCTGAATCAACCCAAAGCAACCTTCCAAGTCCCTTTAGTCCCCATTTGAAACCATTAGCGACTTTAGTAGCATAAGTGGATGATTTAGCACCGCTAATCGCAAGTCCTCTCAATGCAACATAGGTTGTTCCTTGAACCAACTTTCCTGCACCTTTGAGTAGGAACGATTCAGTAGCCTTTTCTGCCGTAGCAACTGCGGGAAGCATCTTTCCTTTAACCAAGTCATCAAGGTTCAAAATACCTGTTCGTATCTCATCCAAATAGCCACCCATAGCATCTACGGTCAAAGCGATTTTTGCTTTCTGTGCTTCGTCAAAGAACATAACACCTCTTATGTCGTCAAGGTTGTCAATCATGGCTGTCATGCTCTTAATATCGTCTACACCTTGTCCCAAATTGGCTTTGATAGTTGTTAGGTCGTCTGCTATGTTATACATGTCATCTACGCTTGTCTTCTTAGGCAAGAACAATTCTGCGGCTAATGCAAGGTCTTTGTCTGCGAATAAGTCAATAGGCTTTCTTGCACCTACTCGTATTTGTTCTCCTGCCGTAGTCCCAAACTGCTTTCGTCCAAACATTTGATTTGACTTAGCAATTTGTGTGAGTCTTGCTTGGTCTTTAACGCTAAACAATGATGATTCAGCACCAATCAACTTTCCTGTCTTTAGGTCAATGTTCATACCTTCACCAAGAGTATTAGCATACTGCAATACTCGGAATGTATCGTCAAACTCTCGGACTAATACATCAATGTCTTGGGACTGTCGCTTTAGCGTTATCATATCAATAAGCACTTCGTCAAAGTTGCCTTTCTTTAGTTTGCCGTTCATTTCCGCTACAAGGTCTTCTAAGTTTTGTAGTCCTTGTCGCTCAAATGTAGTCATACCCGAAGGTGATTGTGTTATCTTTCCACTGATTAGGCTTTGAACCATAGAAGAGATTCGCTTTGTAGCACTACTTAGAAACTCGGCTCGGCTTTGGATAGCCATTCTTCTAAATGTCCAAACCATACCTGTTGAATACAATGTTGTTGATAGTGCTAAAGCACCACCTGTTTCAAACTCGTTAATATCAACATCAACCCGAACCTCTTCTATCATATCGGATTCGGGCGTTAATGTAGCAAACATTTCTTCGCCTACAAGTGCTGATGCACCAAGCATGATACCTCTTGCTACACCACCGCTAACTGCGACAATATCAAGTAGTCCTTGTGAGGTCTTAACTGCAATTTTTCCTACCATGTAGCATCAAACCCTTCGCCACAAGTAGACTCCTGCGAATACAAACATACCCGCCAACATAACGCCTGTGAGAACGATAGCATCACCTTTCTTCACATCATCAACTAATCCGTCAATAGCGTTCTTAAAATCGGTGAAAAAGCCACCAAAATTAACGGAAACGGGCGCATCAACATCGGGTGATTCTACGACGATATTGTAGTCTACCATCACATCACCCTCTTAACAATTTTGAGAGGGACTGATACAACTACAAGCGTTAATGCTACAAGTAGACCAAACTCAAGAATAGGTAGAACACCAATCAATGTCGCTCTAACAGTAGCGGAAGTAGCGGCTGATGCAACCTTTCCTGCGGTGTTCACATCGTCTTGAAGACTCAACACTTCCACCTCCTTCGCTGTGCTTGGTTCTTAGAACATTTAGACTGTCCACCCTTGATTTTAGCACTTCGGGCGCAATAGGCTTTCCATCGTGGAGAACCTCGCTTAGAAACTCGCTTCTTGCTTGATACTGTGAACCATTGTCCACACGCTTTATCCCATATTTTAGGCATTATTGAACAACTCCTGTCATATCAATACCTAATGCACCAAATATACCGACCATTAGTAGCATAACAGGTCTTCCCATTTTCAAGAGTAGGTTAAGAGTAGTATTGATTTCAGCCATACTCTTAGTCAATTCAACTTGACCGTCTGCAAGAGCCTTAATCACTTCTTCATTCTGCATGACTCTATCCTTAAGAGCATCCATTTGTGCATCCTGTCGTGCGTTTTCAACTGCACTTTCAACGGATTGTTCATTCGGCACTTCGTCCACCTCTTAGGAATACAAATGAACCAACAAGAATAAGCGTGATACCGCCAAGAACAAGGAAAATTGAATAATTCTCGTCGTCTTTTTCATCGTCGCCACCATCTCCGTCGTTATCGTCATTGTCGTTATCGTCATTATCTCCCTCTCCTTGTCCACTTTCGTCTTCAATGTCGTCTTCGGTTATTGCTTCGCCATCGTCTTCTTGCTTGTCTTGAGGAATGTCCTCAACCATAGGCATGTTAGGATTCCATCGTCTGCACCACTTGATACCAAGTTTGGTTTCATTGTCAATTTTTCCTGCGTTTGATACATACTTAGTGCTGTCAATTCGCACTTGAAAGTTGCTAATACCGCTAACTTCGTCGTCAATGTCCACTGAAACATAATCGTCGTTATCACCAACAAGGATGAAACATGCTCTTGAATCGCTAAACTCCGAATTGTCTTGAACCCATATTGGAGTGTCCTTAGACAAGTTATCCAACTTTTCATACCATGTAGAATCATCATTCCACTTGGTCGCACTTCTTGGCGAATTAACATTGTCTTCAAAGTAGTCATTGTTTTCTGTTAGCATCACAAATGCTACTTCCCAACCATCATTCACCTTTGCTGTGAAGAAACCGCTATCACCACTAAAGTCTTTATCATCCAACTCAAGTCCATAGGTTGATGAATCATACCACTCCTTATTGCCGACTTGAGCCTTCTTGAAAGGAACAGCGTCTTTTTGCGCTTGGGTGTAGTTATCGGGATTGTCCACTACATCTTTTGATACATCAAATGCAGTTTCAAGCAAAGACTTGCCTTCGGCTCTTTGTAGGTATTCATACCCACCAATTTGATTAGCAGGTCTTGTAGCACCCGTAGCAGGATTCTTGTATGGATTAGGCTTTCCTTGAACCATCAATACCCTCTCCTTTTAGCACCTGTGCTTCGCTTTCTTTTGCTTCTTCGTCTTGAAGTAGCACTTGCCTTTTCTGCCGCTTGTCGGCTTTTGTAGGTCTTCTTGAGCGTTTTTCCACTGACATAGGATACTACTTTGTATCCACCTCTAACCTTCTTGATAGGCATTTCACATACCTCCAAGTTTGTAGTCGCCACCACCATTAGACCCTATTGGGTCGTATTTATCCATTCCATCAACTCCACCTTTGTATTCGGGTTCTTCTTCTCTTGGTGGTTCATCCATAGGAGGTTTAACAGGTTCAAATGGGTCTGTTGGTTTGATAGGGTCAATTGGTTCTTCGGGGTCAAATGGGTCTATTGGTTCGTCTACGGGGTCTTGTCCACCTGTGGGCGGAGGTGTAGGGTCGGGTGTAGGCTCACTTGGTTTAGAAGGTGCGGGAGGTGCGGGTGCGGGTGCAACAGGAGGTGTGCTTTGATTGAATGCACCTATGCCACCACCAAGTCCAAAATCGGGCTGTGTAGGGGCTGTGTATGGAGGTGCTTCGGGCTTTGCAGGTTCGGGCTGTGGCTCAAGTTTCTGTGCGAACAAAGCCTTGCACTGTGCAATTGCGTCTTCTTCACTGTTAGCGTAGTTTTGATTGTTGCCGAACACAAACCATCCTCTAAGTCCTGTTCCGTTAAATGGTCGTGGATTATCGGGCATGTATGAAGCGATGTAGTATCCTTCTGTTCTTGAAGGGAATACATTCGCATTCTTCTCCCTCTTTCCCGTAGGTGATTCACCATCGGGGTATGAGTAGGTTCTCCTTCCGCTATCGTCTTCTTTGTAGTAGACTACGCCATACTGAACCTTTGGCTTAGTAGGGTCGCTAAAGGCATGTTTTCTTGCCGTCTTGAAGCATAACTTCGTAGGAGGCTTAATGACTCTTGCTTCCACTCTTTCATAAGTAGGTTGGTTTAACTGTCCTTGTTCACCGACAAAACCTGCTGTCAATTGCTTTCCTTGAACGGAAGCCATAACATAGGTCTTTCCGTCCCCATCTCGCATTTTAAGAGCGAATAATGCAAGGATAGCCGCTATTGGTTGTAGAGCCAAGTTATTGACCCCCACTTCCAATGAGAGTCCAAACATATAGGTCTAAATCGGCAACTGCACCTGCAATCTGTCGGATAAACAACTGCGTTCCTTCTTCAAGTTGATACACAACTCTCCCTTCGGAGGTGTCATTCAACCTAAACAACTGTCCTGTGTCAAAATCGCCTACTTGATAGGCCATCTCAATAACAGCACCGTCCCAAGTGAACGAAGTTGCACCCTTAACAGCGATAGGAACGGGAGTCCCGTCCAAAGGCAATACATACTTCTGCATTCTTCCCATTAGGCATCACCTATTGTGATACCTACTCTTCTGCTCTTTGCAGAATTGATTGAGAAGAACCCGTTGCTTTGCTTGCTGTTTGTTTTGCGCTTGCTTCACCACTTCCGCCTGTTGGTAGCGAAAGAACAGGAATTGCAGTGTAGATAACATTTGCATTTGCTGTGATAAGTAGCGTGATTGAGCCATCGGTGTTTGTCAAGTCGTATGTTGGCACGAAGTAGTATCCGCTAACTCCACTTGAGTAGAGGTTTGCAGTATCACTCACGGTTGCACTAACGAATTGGTAGCCGTTTTGGGATGCGCCACTTGCACCTCTTAGGAAAGGTGCGGTCATAGCGAAGTCGCCCAAAGGCTTAACGATAACTTCAGTCAATGTTTCGGTGTTGTCGGGGTTTTGAAGGATAATTCCGCTAACAGTAGCACCCTTGAAAGAAGGCACTTTAACGGTCATCATAACCTGCGAACCCGCAGACATTGTTTGTGAAGTAGCGTTTCCGAGAATAGTAGCGTTGCTTGCTTTTCCGTATTTGAACCAAACTTCAAACTTAGCGTCGGTGATGTCTTGTAGAGCCTTAATGTAGGCAATAGACAATTCAAATCGGCTGTTAGTAGGTAGGTTAATTCCGCAAGGAATCCATAGCGTCATATCCTGTGCAGTTGCACTTGGATTTTCAGCAACGAAACCGCCAATGTCGTCAAGAACAGCACCCAATCGGGACTGTCCTGCGTTAGCAACATCTCCTGCACTTGTGTTGAAGTTGTAGATTTGGTCGCCATTGAAGGTCAATCGTAGTTGGGAGATTAACTCGGACATTGAAGCGGCAGAAGGCACATCGGCAGTTGTTCCGACGATTCGGATACCGAATTGTTCAATCAATCCCGCAGGAACAGGGTTAGCGACATCAAAAGAAGCCCCTGCTGTTCCGTTAAACAATGAAACTGCGTCTTGGTAGACTTTGGTGTATGAAACTCCCATCTAAAATCACGCATCCTTCTTGATTAGGTTTTCAACTTCGTTGCCGAAGAGGTATGTAGCGGCATAGTAGACACCGACAAGAACCATTCCGTTCACGATATAATCAACTAAAGGCATGATTAAGCACCTACCTTTGTTTCTACCCACTCATTGAGGGTTTGTCCATCGGGCAAGACATAGGTGCTAAGACCGTTGCTCACTGCGAAGAGGATGGAGAGAGCCACCCCACTCATAGCCGCTTGTGTTAGAGATTTCTGTGAAACCATGTTTCTACATAGGTGCATTCAACTATTTAAGCGAATTGTATGGCAACCTTCTTCGCCATCCGTCATCACCACAATGAGAACAGGTCATATTCGGGCTACTGCGATACATTTTGTCGGTTGGCTTCCAACAAGTGCGACAATAATGGATAACTGCGGGTCTGTATGTCATGGTGGACTCTCCGAAGGTATTCCATGTAGGCATTGATAGCATAAGTCGCCATTTTCTTCTTCCCATTGTAGTAGTATTCGTCCACATAGACGACATCTTGGGTTCAAATCCATGATAACCATGTATTTCACCTTAAGCACCAATTGGATTCATAGGTTGCACCATACCGCTTCTTATGTCCACATAGAGGAATGAGTAGTCTACTGCTCTTAGTTGTTCCATGTATGGTTCGGGATTGAAACCGAATCGTTCTTCTGTTTGCTTCCAATGCGCTTTAGCAGGGAGAGTGAAGAAAGCCATTTGGTCTATTTGTCCTTCTAAGGACTTATTCAAGACTACTGCATGTGAAACATAAACAGCGTTAATGTTCCTACTTCGTCCTAATAGTGCTAATCGTGTGAAAGCATCGGAGGCTCTTTTCCTGCTACTCAAGAATACTTGGCTATCATCAATAATCAATGATACCTTGAAGTCGGGGTTTGAATCCTTGAGGTCAAAGAGAGCGTTAATGGTATCATCCATCGTTTCTTCTAAGCCCGTAGCATCGGGGTAGAATACAACTACTCTATGCTTCTCAATCTGCCTTAGCATACCGCCTACATCATGGACAGGCTTTTGCTTCTTATCCAACATATCAATGAAACCTTCGTTCTTTGGGCTAAAGTAGACCATTCGGAAATCGGGGTCTTGGACACCCTTTAGGAATGCCTTGACTGTTTCTTCAATGAAGTAGGATTTGCCCGAACCGCTTTGTCCAACTACAAGTTTGTGTAGGGACTTTCCATCGGGATAATACATGTCTTTCAACATTATTCTTCCTCCGTTGTGTCTTTGTTGCTTTCTAAGCCAAATACTTCGGCTATCATCTTAATGAAACTGAAACTCATTCTAAATCACCATCCAACTCTATCTCAATCGTTTGACCTACTTCTGTTGGGTCTTTTGGTTTCTTCTTTCCGAAGAGTCGTCCAATAAGGGGCAATCGTCTAAACATACCCAATACACCGCCACCTACTCTCTTAATCATAGGCTTCTGTGCTTTCTTCTTAATTCGCATCAATGGTGCGCCTACATACCAAGCGGTCATAGCACCTGCTACTACACCTGTTGAAGCATACTTGGAGATGGACATGCCCTTTTCCTCCATCCATGCGTATTGGGCACTTGCTACTGTTGTCTTAGCACCATCGGAATGTCGCACTTCAAACTCCTTATCCAAAGTGATACCTTTTCCATACTGCGACAAAATCACATCTATTCCGCCAAGACCCATCTTTAGTAGTGCAATCTCGGTTTGCTTGAATGATTCTAATTCCTTGTTGGACATTTTCTTAATGTCCTTCTTTGGTGCTTTAAGCAACTTCAAAGGTTCGGGAACGGATTCGCCTTCTTCTATGTTAAGGTCAAAATCCATCCATGAGGATGAGGTGTCGCCCTGTGCTACTTCATTGTCCAAAGTGGAGGTATTAGGCATGGCAACCGAAGAAGAAACTTCGGACTCCATAGCAACAGGGGACTCGGATATGGTTAAGTCGCCTACATCACACTTTTGTTCGTGTTTCCATAGACCACTTCGGGATTTGTATTCTTTCCCGCATTTAGAACAGTTATGACTCATTCTAAGCCCACCTTTCTATTCATCATACCGCCAATCATTTGACCGACGATTTGTTGTGTCAATGGGTCATTAGCGATATTAGCCAATGCTTGAGCGAATGATTCTTGAATAGTGCAATCACCACTGTTAATGAGTTGATTATAATACATGACAAACTTTCCATACACTACAAGCAAAGCCCAATGGGTTTCCTCTCCCGCATGTTGCATGATATGTTCCATGAAGTTGTTGAGAGGTTTCTGTTGCGATTGTAGCCAATCGTCAAGTGCTTGCATCGTATCATCGTCTTGTTGCCATGAGGTCATAACCTTAGTAGGTTGCTTCCAACTACTTAACGGATACTGTTTCCATCCATTCAGCCTTGTCGTCGCAGTTAAGTTTCCAATACAACTGTCGGTATCCCTCCACCATTCGCACTTCCACTTCTATTAGGCCAAGTTTCTTTTGCTTTCCAAGCATGATTCCTATGCTGTTGCCTGTGAGGTTGAATCGGAAATAGTTGTTCACCATTTCCAACAAATCGCTGTATAGCATCTCATTTCCTTCCTTGTTTGCTAACACTTCGTAGACTGTTTCCTGCGTTGCCGACCACTTTTCCTTGCTGTTCTTCTTTATGTTCCATTTCTTCATACTAACACTTCCCATGCGCTTGATTCCCACCATTGATTCGCTAAGTCGCCAAAGGTCGTGGGCTTTTCCATGCCCTGCCAATTTCGCTTGTTGCTATCTCCGTGAGCCTTGATTCCTGTCTTGATGACTCGGAATTGATTGACTAACGAGTAGTCCTTTCGGATTCTCGCTTCCCCTAATGAATAAGGTCGTGAATACTCATCACCGTTCTCTACGGTTCGTTCAAGAATCGTTCTTTCTCCATGTAGGTTCAAAAACTCCGCCCAATTTCCACCGTATTTGACAACAGGTGCGCCCTTTCGGTCAAGGAATAAGGCATAATTTCCTCTATATGTGGACTTGACTTTCTTCTTCGGGTCTTTTGGTAGAATCGTGTAGACTCCACTCATCAAAAGAACCAATGTTCCTTCACCGTCGTCTTCCCAATCTCCTAAACCTGTCAATTCTCCGTCCATGTAGCATGGTGTGTGATTTGCAGGGATGACATGGTTAGTGCCTTCAAGGATAATTCCGTCTGTTTGAACGGATAGTGTGCTATCATAGCCATTGACTCGGATAAACTCGGCCAACCTTGCTCTTGTAGCCCCTGTGATAGCGGCAGAATAAGGCGAAGACCACATTTGACCTGTTGTTCTCGTTTCCAAGAGTTTGTCTTCAATGGCTTGACAAGTCTTTCCATACAATGAATTGAGCATGACCTTAGCAACATTTCGCTTTGCTTCATCATAGGCAGGGTCGTTAGCATCACGCAATTTATCCTGTTCCATTTTCATTGTGTAGAATGTCTTCACAAAGGGTCGGAATGGGTATCGGATACCGTCTTGAACATCTCCTAAGTCGGAGTCTTCATTATCGGAGTTAGGAATAAAGCCCGTCCATCGTTCAATACCGATTTCAGCACCCCAAGCGATAAACTCATTGATTTCATCACCTGTGAACCATCCGTAGACGCATCGTGGGTTTTGTAGGCAACCCAATGATGAAGTCTTAGCGGCAGGATACATTTTCAGTCCTTCGGGGAATAGGATTTCCGCTTCAAAGAAGGCAGGACAGTGTGTTTTCCATTGGTTATCCAAGTAGTCTTTCCATTCGTCTTCACTTTCACCGTAGAAAGTGCCAACCCAACCACCATCGTTCAAATCGGGCATCCACCACATGATGTGAGGATAAGCCGATGTTATGTCGTATGCTTTGACATTAGACATCGTTCCACTACCTCTTGCTTCAAACCATCCACCTTGATAGGCCGTCCATGCCGCTTGGACAGTATCATTGTGCTTTGACACCATATTGTCCATAGTAGGTATGTTTGCTCGGTCATAAGCGGCTCTTTCAGCAACACTCGCTAATGAGTATGGCTTAACCATTCGCACACCTGCATTCTCAAACTCTTGGATTTTGAGCCATGCGAGTCTTTGAGTGATATTGCTATCCAATTCGGCATACTCTATGATTTCCTTTGCATACTTGACAGTGAACCTTTGACCTGCTCTACTCATTGAACCGAGTAGTTGCATGTCCTTTCCTTCCCAATCCAACTTGTTCTCGTTAAGAAACTTGGATGCGTTGTAGTCCAATCCACCACCATAAAATTGCATCATGTCCCATAGGTCAAGTTTTCCAATCTTGACTCCCTTATCATACCACATGATAGGGTCAATTTGCATCCACTTCTTAGGGAGGTATGTGAGTTTGATGTATCGGTTAAAGGCTAATGACTTTCCATCAAGTGTGTATCGTCCTTTGTCCTTATCCAATGATACCATAGTCATGTCTTTCGTGTCAATGTAGCATGATGTTTGCATTTGCATGTAGTCATTGATAGCGTCGGGCAAAGTCTTCATTATGGCTTGAGCATCGTATCCGAGATTCCACCACCATAGCATAGGCACTCTTCGTCCTTTCTTGGTTCGCTTCTTTCCATTCTTGCCCTTTCGTCCTTGTTTCCATTGGATTTTGCTTGCTTGAAAGTGAAGCATAACGAATGTCTTCAAGTTAAACTCCACACCCTTTCGTCCAAACGCTTTCATGTTCATTTCAGCGAAGGCATTCGGGTTTCGTGGCGTTCCACTAAACAGAACATTGAGGTCTTCAATCTCCTTAGTAGCCTTGTTGTATTGGGTTAAGGTGTAGATGTGAGGATAGCCGTCTTTTGTTTCAAAGTCTGCACCTGCGACTTGAATCTGCGAGATTTTGCTTGAAGCACTATCCTTTCGCTTCTGTGGCTTGTAGTGAAAGTCGTTTCTAAACGGAACAAGAACGGTCATGCGAAGTCCTCCAATTTCTTCTGTTGGTTGGTGTAGATTTCTCGTAGTTTTGGAGGTAGGTTTGCAGGATTGAAGGTCTTGACTACGGAGTTGTATTCGGCTCGGAAAGAATCCCATTCTTCATCAGCCGAAGCATCTCTTAATGCCTGTTCCTGTGCATCCGTTAAGTCTGCACTTTGTCTTAGCCTTCTTGCTCTTTGAGCAGGAGTGTAGGGTGTTCTTCGGATTTGCTTTCGCTGTGCCGCTTTGACCTTGTTAAGTCGCTTGATAGCCTGTTCTGCTCTAATTGAACCAATCTTCTTTCTTCTTTGTCCAAAAGACCTGTTGATTCGCTTTGATTGAGTAGGAGTTAGTGGTTTGAAACCGCTTGTTCTCTTGTTGATAAGTCGGCTAAGTCGTCGTCGCTTAGTATCATCCGAACCTGTATCGGGGAGGTTAGCAACCTTGTATGCTACTCTCCATCCTTGTGTGCTTCGGATTGTGGATAACTTTTCTCTTGCGTCTTTTGCCATACTATCACCACCACCCGCTAATTAGGTCTTCATCTTGAATGTTTTGGATAACTTCGGATACTCGGTGCATCACTTGGGCTTGATAATTCACGCCCGACGATGTGATGCGAGTATCGCATTGAAGAATCTCGGCAGGTGTTAGCCAACCGTGAACGATAACAACTCCTGTCGTCATGTTCACTTCACAACACCAAACTCTCGCTCTTTCCTTTCGTGCATACTTGGTTGCATGGTATTCGGTGAATGTTCCACCGTATTCGTCCCATGAGTAGCCACTTTTCCACGCTTTCACTTCTTCTTGTCGTGCTTCATGCTCTCCTTGAAGTGTAGTGTGCTTAGGAATGGTTAGGTCGGGGTCATCATCGTTCTTGATGTTTTGATGTGCATTGATACCGTTTGCTCGGTAGAGTTGTCGGACGGCATATTCCGCCATCCAAGCCAAAACCTGTCGGTCTACCTTGTTATGTCCGTAGACACCTACATTGTTAGCATACTTCTTGACCTTCTCTTTTGCTACTTCTTCCATCTGCTTGATGACTTTAGGAGATACGGTGTAGATGTTGCTATTCATTGAAACACCTCCACACCTTGCTTAACCATTCTGTTGTAGGTTGCGATACACTTTCTGCAAGTGATACCACCTTGTCCTGCGTTGCCGTGATTGTTCAAACCGTATTGGTCGGTGTTTTGACATAGGCTTTCTTCTTCACATTCAAGGTAGTTATTTCCGTCAATGTGAACAACTTTCATTTTGCTAATGCAAAACGCAGTGTTTGTTCTCCATGACTTGAAGAGTGAATGGCATTGGTCTAAGTCAGCCATAACAACTTCCCACTCACAGTAGTGGTGTCCGTATTCAGTTGTAGAGTTGTCCTCTACTGCTTGTTCGTTTTCCGATAACTTGTATTCGTTTTCCATGCGTTTCAC
>WLWH01001895.1_pt1 | contig 12667 bp, 20 predicted proteins | sample 6712741 | NCBI WGS metagenome assembly WLWH01 (sample SAMN12718694, study PRJNA515312) | sponge metagenome | isolation source: marine sponge | host: Mycale hentscheli | place: New Zealand: South Island, Marlborough, Capsize Point | collected 2003-05-01 | reverse complement strand
GAACACCCTCACAGGCTTGGACTTCGACTCCGAGAAATATACCGAGGAGGACATCACCTGCGATCTTCATTCGATTGCGACCGCGGACAGGAGATACGCAAGCGTCATCGACATCCCCGGAATATTCACCACCGCAGACGCGGAGTACGACCGCGCTATGATAGCCTCGTCAGTCGAGGAGGCCAAGAACAGGCTCAGGTCTGTCGGCCGCCTCCCTGAGATCAAGGCGGTGGCCTGAATGACCGTCACGTTAACCGATGATGAAGCCGATGTTATCATCAATCGCGTCATTGAGATTGATAACATACTGGTCATGCTTGGTAAGATGGAAGGTAAGGCGAACGGGAATTACAGATGCCCATTGACTGACAAGGTGACTTCAAAACTTTACGAGATTGGGAATGTAATCTTGCCAAAGAGAGCGGAGGAGGAAGAATGACCGACACCCTCGTCATGAGGATCGACGATCCCGAGTACGTCTTAGAGTTCTGGGACACCACGGACGCATCCCTATGCCCCGCCTGTCCCGTGTGCATGAAGATGCATACCACATGGTTCACCCTTCATGGAAAGACCTGGGTCGAGTGCTGCGGCATGGAGAGGGAGGCGATCGAATGAACAACGAACTCGATTTCGATTTAATCGACGCATACTTCACCCATCTCATAGAGAAGGAGGCAATCGAATGAGTAAGCCTAAGAAAAACAGCCGAAAATTGGCTAACGTGGACGAATTGATGTATCTCCTTTGGAAGTCTGACGAGCATGGAATGGCAGCAGCCGTTCAGAAGGCCATCGACATGGGCTTCGATCTCAGAAAATTCAACGGAGGCGGGTCGTCTTGAAGGACTACGACTGCCCGAAGTGCCGATGTCAGATATGGCCGCCGGAGGCGATTCACCAGCACGTCATCCTATGCAGGGGGAGGCGACCGAAATGACCCTCACCTGCGCATCATGCCGCGAGAGGTTCTCTAAGCTCCATCCCAAGGCCGGCGTCTGCTTCCCATGCTATCAATTGATGAAGCGATCCATCTCCCACAACCCGGAGGAATACGTATGAAGGAACTGAGACACGCGATAAACGAGCATATAGTGAGCGAGAAGATGAGGGACGTCCTGACCCTGATGCTTAGACGCATCGAGGAGATAGAGAGGGACGTTGAGAGGCTGTACCGAACCGAGGTCGCCAAGCGCGACATCGACGATCTCAAGGCGAGGATAGCCGACCTGTTCGAGATACCGAGGTCGGAGTTATGAGGCCCGTCGCATACATCGACCTGTTCTGCGGAATGGGTGGCTTCTCGCTCGGAGCGAGGAACGCCGGGGCCACCTGCATACTCGCGGTTGACTCATGGGACGAGGCGGTCGCCGTCCATCGGGAGAACTTCCCCGATGACAGAATCATGAGGTTCGACCTGGGGCACGACTCGCAGTTCGCCTACTTCAAGCACCTGGTCGATACCTACGCGAAGGACGGGTATCACATACACATACACGGATCACCCCCCTGTCAGGCCCTATCTAACGCATCCAGGAGGGACGCGAGCGAGGGGATGCCACTCGTCCTGTGGTTCCTCCGCCTAGTCGATTACTGCGAGCCTGACTCTTGGAGCATGGAGAACGTCGTCCCGGTGAGGAAGCGACTTCCCGAGGGAACCCCGTCGGTCGTCCTCAACTCCGCCGACTTCGGAGTCCCGCAGACGAGGAGGCGGTGCTTCGCCGGATCGGGGTGGGAGGCGACGACCACGCACCCGAAGGCGGATTGGGTGAGCGTCATCGACGCTCTCCCGCATCTCAGGGACGAGCTTGATTCACTGATTCCATCCCCATCGATGACCAAGCAGTACGCGACGGCTTCGAAGGACAAGCCGTTTCCGACAGTCACCTCTCAATCCCCGAGGCAGTTGAGGCTCCTCATGGACTCCGGCCGATCCTCGGCCAAGACCACGGGGGTCAACCCCGCCACCGGGAGGAAGGAGGGGGGCTCCGGCCCACTGTTCAGGGAGCTCACCGAGCCGTCCTACACTCAGATGTCATCGCCTAGGGTCATCAAGGCCATGATTAACACGCGGGGGGCGGGCCAATCCATCTCGCACTCGGCTCGATCGGTGGATTCCGATGTCGATGAGACGTGCAAGACGATTCACAACAACAGGCCGTCGCTCCGGCTTGAGGCGTTGGGCTCCAACGCCAAGAGGTCGGCTGACTCCCCGCTTACCGACCCGTCGAAGACCATATGCGGGTCGGGGAACCAGGTCGGGCCGAGGATATTCGACCACGACCTCAACAAGCCCCAGAAGGTGCGATCCCTGACCCTCCCCGAGACGCTGGTTCTTCAGGGCTTCCCGTCCGATTTCTCGATGGAGTCGGCCAAAACACAGAAAAGCCGCTGGACTATGGTTGGCAACGCCGTATGCCCCCCTGTGGCGGAGGCTTTGATTAGAGGTATTCGTGATGAAGTTGATGATTAGGGGGTATTCGAGGAACCGACCCGTCATGAAGGACGGGAAATACACCGGGAAGATGATCCCCAGACCCCCTCCCGACGGATGCAAGAATCTCGATCAACCCTCCTTCACCATATGCGCGGCAGGGCCGTTGACCCTTTGGCTGGTGAATGAGTGATGGCGACGTACACGGATGAGCAGCTCCAGGACGCGGCATCGAAGCTGCGCGAGATATACGACGTGCAGACGCGATCCGAGAGGCTCAGGACTGCGAGGCGGTTCGGCTACGAGTCGAAGCCCGAGTCGAGGCTCAGGATATACCGCAGATTGACCCGAGGGAAGGCTAAGCCCTTCTCCCGTTTCCCCGCGACCGAGTTCCTCAACGACTACGTTCTGAGGTTCGATCAGGACGTGCTTCAGAACGACGGCGACGAGATGGTTCTCAATGGGAAGGTTCCGCCGTATTCATTCGTCCAGAACATGCTCATCGTTTCCAGCGTCATGTTCGTGGTTCGTGACGATGGTGATTTCACGACATTCAACACCGAGGTCAACAGGAACCCCTTGAAAGTGGGTAGGGACAAGATAAACCTAGACCCGATGAAATTGCTATCGGCATATCAGGAGAGGGTCAGGGAGAAGTTCATGGTACGTCCCGAGGAGGGCTATGATCTCATCGCGGTGGCCTTCAACATGCGGGGGGCTCGTCTATTGGCGAGAACCTACGGAACCGAGGTTCCCGACCCGGACAAGGCGGATTACGGAGCGGCTTTCCTCCCGACCAAGGCCCGCTATGTCGATGACAAGCGACAGCCCTTCATTCGGGAGAAGCCCACCTTCCGACCGTTCCCGAAGGCGAGGCAGGAGCGGATCGTGAGGTACGTGAACCGAGCATATCCGCAGCTCAAGAGGAGCGGGAGACTGTGAACGAGGAACCCGGAACCCATCGCATGATGGGGATGCCGCCGAAGAAGCGGAAACCCGGACACAATATCGTCGTGTACGATACGGAAACTCATGGGATAAACGGTCATCTTTACGTCTTCGGATGTGCGGTGGACGTGGAAACAGCCGAGCGGGCTCACTTTTTCGACCCGATGGAACTCCGTCGGTGGATGGAGTCGAGAGCCCCCTGCACAGCCTACGCGCACAATGGGAGTACCTTCGACATATCGGGAATCCTCACGATCGAGGAGAGGTACGAGGCGGAGAAGATCGCCTCGGGAACCAAGATATTCAGCCTGAAGCACAACGGGGTCGATTACCGGGACAGTAAGCACCTGTTCCCGATGAGCCTAGCTCAGATGGCGAGGTCGGTCGGGATGGAGAAGGGGTACACCCCCGACATCTTCACCCAATGGGACGGGACATACGAGATAACCGAGGAGGACGTCACGCAGGAGATGATCGACTACTGCTATCTCGATTGCGACATACTCGCGGAGGCCCTTCGGCGATTCCGATCGCTATACGCATCATTGGTCGATCGCGAGCCGTTGGAGATCGACCTCCCCCTCACGACGGCGGGTTCGGCCTATCGGGCGTGGTGCGCGAGGTACTGGCCCGAGCACTGGACGTTCAGAAGTTCCAAGGGAGCGATTCGCCCCTACGTCAAGTGCCGGAAGCGTTTCAACGACTATCTGGGGAAGTGCGAGGTCGGGGGGATGACGAGGCTCCTCAACACCCACATACACCCGCCGGGAACCATGATCCGAGAGCCCCTGATATGCTATGACATAAACTCCTCATACCCCGCGCAGATGCGCGACATGCCCTTCCCCGACATGAAATCGATGAACATGGTCGGGGCGACCCTCCCCGCGCTCATGAGCGAGTTGAGGAGAACCGACCGCGTGTGCATAGCGAAACTCAGACTCCGGGCGGTTTCCCCGGACGCTTACCTCGGGGCTCCGAACCTCGACGACGAGAACCGGAGGGACTGGAACCAGCGATCCTTCGACGGGTGGATGTGCGAGCCCGAGATTCGATTCCTCTTGGAGAACGGATGGGAGGTCCAGTCGATATTCGTCATCATGTCATGCCGGGCGATCAACCCGTTCGCCTCGTTCATCCAGGACATGTACGATCTCAGGCTCAGGCTCAGGGACGAGGGCGATCCCCGTCATAACATGGTCAAGCTCATCATGAACAGCCTGTTCGGCGGCTTCGGCATCAAGCCGAAGCCAAAGAGGATCGAGGGCTCCAGGATTCAGGAATTGCAGGATCAGGACGACTACGACAACCTCCTCGCCGCCGGGGAGATAGAGCTTCGGTACTACGACGGGCTGAAGGCGGAATGGCCCTTCATCCTCGATCACCGGGAGATGTCCAAGGTTCCCATGCGACAGTTCTTCGGGTTCTCCTCCTTCGTCCTGTCATACGGTCGCGTGGCCCTGGGGAGGGGCATCATAGCGGCCGGGGAGCATGGTGTCTACACCGACACCGACTCGGTGTGGCTCAGGGCGTCCGGTCGGGATCGCTTCGAGTCGATGATAGCGATCGGCGACGAGCTCGGTCAGTGGAAGCTCGAGACCCCCGAGCCCTACGGCTCCGGGGTTTTCTACGAGCCCAAGGCGTACACCCTGTTCAAGCACGACGGGTCGAGGGGCTACGTCCGGCACAAGGGCGTGCAGGTGAAGGACGATGAGGGGAATTGGCTCCCCAATGCCGGCGATCTCTCCAAGAAGCAGACGTCCCGGAGGGTCGTCTCCTACTACACCGCGCTCCGACACGGGCTCACGGCGGGATCGCTCCATGTGGTCGAGAAGAAGTCGAGGCGTTTCTATCAGGAGACTTGATTAATAGATTCACTGTCCGAGCGTCGTGGACGCCCTGGCCGATGAAGAATTGTTGTCGCATATCGATGCTTTGCTACGTGCATCCGATCCTCCCTTCGATCGGGTTATGACGAGACTCGTCGAACTCGATTGGAAACCGAGCGGTCAGGGCTCCGCATTCGTTCTCGCTCTCGCCCTGTTCAACAAGAGCTACGTCAAGCACCGCGAGGAGGCCGACGTCATGGAGTCCGTTAGGCTCGCCCAGGCGGAGGTCCTCGCGCACCCGGTCATATCGAAGGTCGTCGCCCAGACGGCTGGATCGGCTGTCGATTCGGCGGTGGGCGTTTGAGCGAGTTCTCCGACGTCATAGTCGAGCTGTTCAAGGACGACCCCAGCGTCGTCTCTGTCAAGGTCAGGAAGGTGCGATGAATGGGGGCCCGGAAGAAGCGCAAGTGCGAACAGTGTCAGGCGAAGGCGAATATGGCCTACGATCCCGAGGGTCGTCTGTGCGCGGAGTGCCTCAAGGCCATGCAGGACGAGATCGTCACCCTCCACAGGAGCGGTAAAATGGTGTACGAGGTCGCCGAGAAGCAGCTCATGGAGAGGCTCAGGCTATCCCGTCACGGCGTCGAGGAGATCCTGCATCCTCCCCTGGGGGAGGGCGACTTCCAGAACCCGGCCCTGAGCATGAGGATGTCGGCACACATCAGGAGCATCATGGAGGCGAGCGAGTGAGTAAGGCCCGGAAGGTCGAGAACGAGGACGGGAACGTCGTCTACGTCGCCTCGGACGGTCGCGAGTTCAAGTCGAAGTCGGGCGCGTGGAAGCACTCCACCAAGATCGAGAAGCCAGTCGAGGAGACTGTCGAGCCGGAGCCCAAACCCGAGACTCCGCAGCCGGAGGCAGATAGTGGTTCCGGCCTCGACTGGTCGAGCATGGACTTCTCGGAGGACATGGCGAGCGAGGTCATACCCGGCCCGCTCAAGCGCATCCGTCCCCGTGGGTCGGGCAAGCCCACCAAGAAGCAGCTAGAGGCCGAGAGGGGCATGAACGAGGGAATCCTGAAGACGGGCTATAAAACAGGAGATTGGTTCCTCACTCGATATAAGAGAGGCGTCCTGAACGACGACGAGGCCGAGGCCATCACCCATGAGGAGGAGGACTACGACTGGATCGCGGGCATCACGCAGGACGCCCTCGATCACAACGGGGTCAACCTCGCGGGCGTCATAGGCCCCAATCAGATCGCCATCCTGTCGAACGCCTACTGGTTCGGCTCCCCGGTCATGAAGATAAACGCGGAGGCGGGGCGATCCGTCTTCTCAGGCGGTCGAGTCGCGAGCGTCCTTGAGAGGGTGCCGTTTCTGGGAAAGAGAATTAAGGCGCGACGGATGCGGAAGATCGAGGAGCGAATGCTCAGGGAGATGGAATGATGGCGACTGACGTATCACTATCCGACTTCGCGTTCGGGATGAACTTCTTCGGTAGGAATTTCTTCTACGTGGACACATACACGGAATACACATTCACTGAACCTAAGTTTGTTTCCTATATGCTGACCCGTCCTAATAATGATGATGTTCTTATGCAGATCAGGCACGACAAGAAAGTATATGATATTCCCAATACAGTCCATACACCTTCTTTCTACAGAAATGTGTCTGTCAGCTTTGACGATACCCTTCTTGATGTGGAAGATTTAGACGGGTCTACCGGGGGTTTGTTCGGCCACATACAGAGAACCTACGGAAACGACTTTCGACTTGACATCGAGGAGATTTTCGACTGGCTTCGAGACAACGAATGGAATGCTGACTATAACGGCATTGATTTGTCGGAGGTGTATTGAATGGGGGTTAACATCGTAGCCCGTCTATTGGGTTTTGGCGACGAGCCTGAAAAACCTGAGAGAGAAAAAAGGGTCAAGGGCTATTACAAGATTCCCAAGCCCGTCGTTGAGAACGTCGCTCAGGACGATGAGGTCGTAGAGGATGAATCCGAGTGACCTATACAAGCCCGACGGCGTTGCCCTGACGACCTGCCTCGTAGGGGCTCCGGGGTCGGGGAAGTCCTTCTTCGTCAAGAACACCATCCAGGACTTCATGAAGAACAAGGATCCGAAGATGCACGTCCTCTACGTCTGCCCGAAGCATGAGATGGAGTTCGGGGAGAAGTCGATCACCAGCCTCGACAAGCTCGAGAAGCACATGAAGAAGCACCGCATACACGTCATATACCCCGATCCCGAGATGGTCGAGGAGCATGTGGACGCGATCATCGCGACGGTGTTCGACATACGCGAGGTCAACCCGGACTTCAAGTGCTGCCTGGTCGTGGATGACGCCCAGGTCTTCCTGAGCTCGCGCCGGGGAGCGAGCCCGCAGTTCAAGCGGCTCGCGCTGGTCGGTCGATCGAGAAACATCCGATTCGTAGCAATATCACACGGATTCGTGTTCTCGAAGGAGCTAGAAGGATCGACGAGCTTCATAATCCATTTCAGGACGCTCATGTCACCGTTGCATGTCAAGGACGCGATGAACCGGTACGGATACAACCCGGAGCCCTTCATCGAGCCGCTCAACGAGACTCCCTACGCGCATGTGATATTCGACGTGACGAGCGGGAAGTCGAGCCTAATGCGACCGATCGAGGTCGGGAAGGCAGGTGCAGCCGTCTGAGTCGAGCCCCGTCCACCCGCAGTAGCATGGCTCGCACTCGTCTATCATATGACCATCTCGGAGAACTCGGGAACCGTCCTCTCTATGTGGGTGCATGACCCGCATATCCAGCCGACCCTCCTGTAAGGCTTCGACGAGGTTCTCCTCCTGTCGGACTCCCCGTTGCCTATCCTCGCGCTCGTACCGATCATGCGAGTCCCGCATCTCGGGCATCTCGGGCGTATGACGCCCCCCTTCGGCCCCTTCCTATCCATATACGCGCGTGGGGAGGATTCACCTTAATGTTAGTGCATCTATTCACGGGTGAGCATTAAGAGGGACACCACCATCCGACGGGCCATGTTCTTATCGAATGTGTCCGGCGGCTTCATGGTAGCTTTCGGAGTTTTAGGCGTAATAGCGATTGCCAACGGTCTGTCAACCTATATCTTTGACGGTCAGACCTTGGAAGACAAGGTTAACTCAAGGGTGGGTGCTTAAGCATGCTCGCTGGAATACTCCCAAGATTCTCAGGCGCGGGCTTAGTCGATTACGCCGGATTGGCGATCGGCCTTACCCTCGGATTCGCTATATTGAAGGCTCCCATGAACCAGCTCCAGGCTGCGATCTCCAAGAACTGAGGTGATTAAGGATGGCTATTCGATACACACTCGTCTCAACCGAGACAGCCGGCTTCCCATCGAACGCGGTGGCAACCAGCAACCAGGGGTTCAACGTCCCCGGCGGCGCTCTTGAGAGCATCATCTTCAGGTTCTCCGGAACCGTCAGCAACGCAGACGCATTCGCAGCCGACTTCGGATCGCTCGTCAGCAACCTTCGCGTCGTCATAAACGGCGAGACGTGCTTCGACTATCGAACCGGATACAGCTCCGGGGCAGACGCCACACCAGGGCAGTTCGGGTACTTCCTCAACAGCCTCGGCGAGGGGCTGGCCGTCCAAGACGTCGCCAGCACGACCGCAGTTATCTACTACGCGAGAATCCCGATCGGCAGGAACCTTCCACCAGGCGTCAGCCGCGTGGAGTACACCCTCGGCACGATCGCCCTTGAGAACGCTAGAACCGGAACCGGAAGCGTCGAGGCGTGGATGGTCTACAACGACAACTATCAGACCCGACTATACGTGGGGCCAGCGACTTCCCTGACCGCCTCCGGGACAGGTCAGGAGGAGTTCGTCGTTCGAGTCAACTCGTCCGAGCCCGGAGTCATCAGCGGCGTCCTCATACAGAACGACCGTGACACCGACGGCGACATAAGCGAGATCAGACTCACCAGTCAGAGCGACTACTCGATGGAGACTGACTACTGGCGCTACTTATCAGGAGATCTCTACAATGGAATCCTGTTCGGTGACGCCGGCACATCAGCGACCGAGCTGCAATATGCTCAGATATGCCCAGGAACAATTTTTATCCCAACTTTCGGTCTCTCCAGATCTGACGAGCTTAGAATGCAAATTACGACTACTGCGGCCCGAACAGTGCTGGCTCAGCCAGTCCTGGTCGCATCGGCCAACGCTCAGGCAGCGCCGTCTCAGACTCAGACCCAAGCCGTAAGGACGAACACGGCTCAGGCCATCCTCGACCGCAGCGGTGCGGCGAACCAGTGATGGGGGTGAATCCCCTTGGGAAGAATGCTCAGGATCGCTCTCGCGGAGGACACCCCCGCCGAGATCGACCTGAAGATGATACGACCCGGCAAGCTGCTGATAAAGAACACCAGCGCGACCCTCGACGTGAGGATCGCCTACGAGACGGTCGGCGGCCTAGGGGCCGGGGCCGGGCTCGCGGGAGCTCAGAACTACTACTCCCTGGGAGCCGGCAACGAGTACGTCTTCGACTGCGGCCCAGGGGTCGGGGTCGTGGCCCAGAACCAGTCGATGTTCTTCGCGGTGACGGGCGGAACGGCGACTGTGGAGATTTGGGTCGCTACGGATTGAGGTGATCTAGGATGTCATACATAAAGCAGGACGAGGGCGGCGGCGACACCTACACGCTCAAGGCCGCTCAATCCGGCGCAGACGTTGACATACAACTAGATGCGGCAGCAGAGACAGACTCGGATGTCAAGCTCAAGGCAGGAACCAACATCACGCTCACCGAGGCATCCGACACGGTGACGATCGACTCCGCCGGAGCAGGTGGTTCGATAGGCGTCAATCAGGTTGCATTCGGCAACCCATCAAGCGCAGGAGACATTACGGGCTCTGACAACTTCACGTTCGTCGATGAGTCAGGAGGGAGTGGCCCGACTACTCTATTGAAGGGTGATAAGCCGATACTCCAAATGGAGGATGACACAGGAACGACGAATTTCATAACGGAACTTCAGCAGTCCGGAGCGTCAATGTTCGTGATGGCAAGGAGAACCGGGGCAGAGACAGACTTGAAGGAAATGATGAGGCTACAAAGAACTGAGATAGCAATCAATAACGATGCTGAGAACTTAAATGTGAGAATCGAAGGAGAATCTGTTGATAACCTTTTGACAACTGATGCTAGTCAGGATAACGTCGGAATCGGGACTAGCCCGGACAATGGCATCGAGAGGCTCCATGTCAAGGGAACCGGCCTTACTGATATGGTCGTCTTTGAGGGAACCAGCGAGGGAAGCGGGGCCAGCGATGGGCCCGACCTCATCCTATACAACAGCGCGACCCCGACAGCGCCCAACAAGTTCATCGGGAGATTGGAATTCAGGGGTAAGAACGACGCAGCGGCTACGAAAGCCTACGGCTCCATCCAGACCTTCATCCAAGACGAGACAGCATCAACCGAGGACTCGCTGATGCTGTTCAAGACGATGACGGGCGGTTCAGCATTGGAGAAGTTGAGGATCAATCTGGCCGGGACAGAGTTGAACTCCACTGGCTCAGCGAGCCTGAACTTCGATGTCAAGACATCATCAAGCACACAGCAGTCATTCTTCAAGACCTACAACTCGGCCACATTGGCCGACAGGTACACGGAGGTGCTGAGAGGAACGCTGACCGTATCTGCCACACCGAGGACTATCACTGAGGACTACTGCTACGGGTCGAATGTGTATATGACAAGCAGCGCGTCGGTAATCACCCTCCCCGAAGGACAACCGGGGATGCACCTCCAAGTCGTGAACGGCGGTCTCACCGGACTCACGATGAACCCGGCATCAGGAGAGGAGATAAACGGCTCATCCTCCGCATACTCACTTACAGACGGCTTCAAGATAACCAAGGTCATATGCGTAGCAGCGGGCGAATGGGTGGCGAGTGATTGAGATGAGCGACAAGGACGTGGAGCTTGAGATCGACGGGAAGGGGAACATCAGAATCCCTTGGAAGGTCGTCCTCATCGTCCTCGGCATGGCAGCCGCAGCGATGGGCATAGGCGAGGACGTATTCCAATCAATATTAGACACGGTGGAGGGGTGAGAAATGTCGAACGAGGACTTCATAGTCATAGCCGTCGTGCTATTCGTAATATTCAGGAGTGCTTGAGATGCCGCTGAAGCGTCTCAAGAGCGGTCGCTATCGAGCGATCTCCTACACCACCGGGAAGCCCTTGGGGCCGACTAGGGGAGAGTCGAAGGCCAAGGCCGAGGCTCGATCAGCAACGTCTAAGAGGCGGTCGCGTCGTAAGCGATCCACCGGGTCGCTCAGGGCTCGGAAGATGAGGAGGAGATACTGATGGCTATAACAGATAAAACTAGAAAGAGCATGATAGCAAGCACTAGGTTTCAATTGAAAAGCGAAAAGAAGTCGATTCAAAGCAGCAAGGCTCGGATAGCAAAACTACAAGGATTCTTGAAGAGATTAGAAAGGAGATGAAAATGCCCCGAGTCAAGGACCCTTACACGAAGGGCAGGACGGTCAGCGTATCGTCGGCCGTCCGTGTGGGTAAGTCGGGGTCGAAGCGGAAGCGGTCATACTGCGCGAGGACGGCCCTGATCCGAGGGGCTTGGAAGACGGGCGGATCGAGAAGATTGCCGTCGAAGAACGAGATTCAGAGAAGGCGATGGGGCTGCTCATACGTGCCGGGCGAGAGGAGGCTATGATATGGCCGTCCGTTATCCATCATGCGTCACGAAGGCGTCGGCGAGATCGGGTATATCGAAGGGACGTCTCCTGAAGTCGTACAAGCGCGGGATCGGGGCGTGGAAGACGAACCCCGGCTCCGTGAGGAACACAAGAGGCGTCAAGGGCGGCCCCGGCCCCAAGATGTCGAAGCAGCAGTGGGCGTGTGCGAGGGTCAAAAAACTCGCGAGGCTCAAGAGGCGAGCAGGGTACGATCAGGATTTACTCAGGTGAGAAGGATGAAGAAGTTGATACCCGTCCGAGGTCTGAACCCCGCGCTTGGGCGCATGCTAAGGAGGATGAGATGATGAATAAATATCTTAGAATGTTCCTAAAAAACAAGAATCTCAAAGTGGGGAAGGACGGAAACTTCTACACCAAATCAGGCAAACGATACGAGGGGGGTAAATAGATGGTTCTGGGAAGGAGGAAGCGATCGCCGGGCAGGTTCAACTACACCGATCAGATACCGGGGTACGACGCGGGCGACAACCCTCTGGGAGACATCGCACCTCGTCCAAGACCCCCGCAGGACGTACCTCCCGAGGACGTACCCATCGACCCCGGACTCGGAGGAGGCGACGGAAGCGGCTCGTCGTCAGGGGTCGGGCCGGCGAACGACTTCACACCGCATCTCATGTACGACCCCGAGACTGGTCAGGGGTACATGGCTAACACCTACGAGGATCATCTGTACTACGCTTCTTTGG
>WLWH01001893.1_pt1 | contig 12674 bp, 30 predicted proteins | sample 6712741 | NCBI WGS metagenome assembly WLWH01 (sample SAMN12718694, study PRJNA515312) | sponge metagenome | isolation source: marine sponge | host: Mycale hentscheli | place: New Zealand: South Island, Marlborough, Capsize Point | collected 2003-05-01 | reverse complement strand
CAAATTCAGATTTAGTATGCCTAGGTGGCATGTTTATAATTAGACGGGTCAATTCTCCAGTTGCCAATCTATTAAATTTTTCTGCTATGGTTTGATGATGGGACCCCTCTATAAAATCTGGCCACATTTTTTTTACAAAAGATAAAAAATTAGTTTTAACTTGCTTAAGTTCTTTTCTTTGATGTCGTTGTATAATCTGTATTTTGAGCTTTCTTCGCTCAATAGGATCTTCTATTTTATTAATATCTTCAACAGTTAGCATACATTTAAATATGGGTGGTAAACTATTATACACCATTAACTGTCCAAATCAAACTATATAGGGTAGGTCTGGGACCCCTATAATTTTAGGGGGTATTCGCGTAAACATAAAAAGTTCGAATTTGGATATAGTTCCTTTAGGGTCCCCTTTTAGGGTGGGTCCCGCCCACATGCTCTTCTCTATGAGCTATGCAGTTTCTGCATAGGATAATGTAGGATAGGCCATGCAAAAACTGCATGGCCATTCTTCCTTAACGAAGTCTATTTATTCAAGAACCCCCGAACCTTTACAGATGTCGCAATCTTCCTCGCTCTCACCCATTGGCATTGGAAACATTTCATTAAAAATAAATTTTTCAATTACTGTTCCTGTACCATTACAATTAGGACAGTCTTCAGCTCCAAACAAATCTCCAGTATATTTATTTAATTCCATAAAGCCTCCTTAACTAAACCACCATTGGTGGCTTTGTTCAAAGCTTCCAAATATTCTGTTTCCGTCATCTTCAACTCATTTAAACAAAAATGCATTTTGTCCGATTGAAGACCTGGAAACTCTGCAAGGTACTTAACAGCCTTATCTAAAATTTCCTGTCTTCTAGATCCGCCTGGTAAGAATTCTGGTTTCATTGTTTTTGACATTGTATTCCTTTCGTTAAGTTAATAAAAAGAGTTTATTTTATTTATCCTATAATGTAAAGGATAATAATGTCGCACCCTCAAATTATTTTTTTCTTTTTTATAGGGTGGGCCCCGCCCACATGCTCTTATCTATTTTTTTTGTGACGGGTTAAACTTGCTATAAATATTGTATTTAACCTTTAACTCAAGAACGCGCCACGTTTGGTTATTTATTTATCAAATTTAAACTCCATTTGTTTTTGTTTAACTATTTTATCAACTCGGTCAAAGGCACGTTGTAATCTAATTTGTCTATTTTGCTCATCAACAAATTTATCGTTCTCACGCATTAACCATAACCCAACACCGATAATTACAAACAACCCAAGTATAAATAATATTTCCATATTATTTTACCGCGATCTGTAACAGCTGATCTGGAATAGCAAGTCTTATATCTGCACTTGCCATTTCTTTTTGTAAAGTTTTAACAGTGGAATTGATATCGCTTCCAGTGTGAACAATGACTTTACAATTATCCGCTTTTTCTTTTAGAGCGTGATAAAGTTTATGTCCTTTTTTAACATGCTCTTTAGCTTCTTGATAACAAACCTCATCAAGTTTATTCGTAAAGTATTCAACACCGTCTTCTTTCATATTGAAAGAAGAAAAGCCAGTATCCCATTTACGAGCTTTAGACAATCTATCTAGTCTATTAGCTATTGCATGAGCCATTTGATTAACTTTATCTAATAGCCTTTCTTCAACTATTTTTTTAGTTCTGATAAAGTTTAAATACTCATCATTAACTTTAGCAAGTTGTCTTAGTTCTTTATCAACTCCGCACTCTTTTGCAAAAGTCGTTTTCTTTTTTTCAGCAAGTTTATCAGCTTCAAAATGTATTTCTGAATTGACTTGTTCTTGCTTATCATAAAACTTGTCTTTAATTAACTCTTTAAAGAATTCAAGTTCGTTGCTTCTTATTGGTTTCATAACTGTATTCCTTTCATTTGTTAGTTATAAATATTCTTATAGGTTATTGTAGGATTGTTGTCAACACATGTGTTGATGAAAAATTTATTTTTTTTATATGGGTGGGCCCCGCCCACATGCTCTTCTCTGGGTGCGACAATATTGTCCTTTAATAAATAGGATATTCTGATAAGGTCTTTTTATGTTATTTATTCTGTTTAGGTGAAATAAATAATTAGATCCAGGGGATACCCTAAAAATTCCCCTGGATCGAGATTAGTTGTGGGCGGAAACTTGGATATGTAGTTCTGCAACTGATCCGCGAACCCTTGGATACCAAAGTAACGAAGAGGGTTCACGGATCAGTGAGAGGGTGTACTAATTCCGGACAGCCTCACTGATCGGATTAGTTGTAGGCGGAAACTTGGATATGTAGTTCTACAGCTGATCCCTGGCCACTGCTTGAAATCGGCCGTTCGTAGGGCAGTGGCTTGGGATCGGCATAACGATCGAGCAATGCGCTCGGACATGGAGTGGGGTTGAACACCAGCATAAAGACCTGGGAATCGGTGGCACCAGGACAACACCCACCAAGTCTTTTTTTAAGTTTTTATTTTTTAGGGTGGGTCCCGCCCACAAGCACTAACCACAGGCTGCAAGCTTAGGGTGGGTCCCGCCCACAAGCTCTTCTCTGTAATATATGCCACCATCCCCAGCCGCCGTCCAAGTGTAAAGGATATTGTAGGATATGTCAAGAAAAAAATTTTATTTATTTTGAGCTGCTGGCCTTGCATCTTATGCCATAATATCCTATATAAGATTAACTAATGAAAGGAATACAAAATGCGAAAAATGACAATTCAAGAATTATCAACTTTAATGATTGATAAAATTACTTTTATTACAACGGATCTAAACGGCAAAGAGACAACCTGGACAACGTCACCCGATGTTGATCACTCTTCACTTTGCGACGGATGGGACGTTGAAGACTTCGAGGTCAACTCATGAATAAATTAAAATGCCCGACGGCTAAACAAGGCTGCAAGCCTGACGGCTGGCCAGCAGGTAACCCAAAATTTATGGATACTAAAAAAGCATGGCAAATAGTAGGCGGCCTAAGTAAACCTGGTAAGATGCCAGGATGGTCAATTGGTATACCTGCAGCCGAGTGTAACACGGGCAGCAAGTTGAGATTAATTCCAAATTCAGTCTGTAGTACCTGCTACGCCTTAAAAGGCTGCTATGTTTTCAAGGTTGTTCAAGATGCTCAGTATAGAAGGCTGAAGGCCCTGAAAAAAAAGCTTTGGGTCTTTGCGATGGTGACCCTGATCAACTCTAAAAAATCGGATGTTTTCCGTTGGCATGACTCAGGCGATGTTCAAGACCTGGAACACCTTCAAAAAATTTTTGAAGTTTGCAGACAGACGCCGACTAAACGCCATTGGATGCCGACCAAAGAAGCCTGGATAAAACCATACCTGAAGGAGAAGCCCGCGAACCTGGTAATTAGATTATCTTCAAGTATGATTAATCAAGCAGGTATTAAAAGCTGGCCGAACACTTCAACGGTAGTTACAAAAAAACCCAGCTGCCCGGCTCCAAAGCAGGGCGGCAAATGTTTAGATTGTAGAAAATGCTGGAACCCAAAAATTAAGAATATTAGTTATGGTAAACACTAAAAAGAATTTGCTGGCCGATCCTTTAGAACCTTGCTCGGAGCCTGGATCTATAAAGACAAGTGATGTGTGGATTGACACAAGGTACTTGGCGGCAGCAAACAAGAGGGCTGGTAGTATTCCACCAGCCCTCAAGCAGAAATAAAAAATAAGGGTGGGTCCCGCCCACAAGCACGCACCACAGTCCGCAAGCCGAGGCCACAGGCCACAGGTCGCAGGCGCATGTTTCACGTGAAACGAAAAAATAAAAAGGGTGGGTCCCGCCCACAAGCTCTTCTCTGGGGCCGCGACACTTTGTCCGTTGACTTTAGTCCTATAATATGTAGGACGCTAAACCTTTTGTAGAAATTTAAAGCTTGACATCATGCCCGTGGCACACGGTTCGGCAGAACCGGTTACAAGATCACGGATCTTGGACCCTTCATAAAGTTTTATGTCTGTCTGACAGAGGCCCTTGGCCATGATGAAACTGTTGTGCGGATGCTTGATATGGAAGCCAATTTGGTGTGGAGAGAAGCGAATTTTTTTAGCCAGATTTAGTTTTAATTCTATAGTGAAAAAGTGACCAGAAGTATTATAAACCAATAGATCAGGAGTCCCATGTGCAGCACTATTTTCCACGCGTGTAAATGATAATTCGCAATTATTTTTAATATTGAACGCCTTAATTTCATGCCAAAATTTAGTCTCTCCCTTAATCATTTTTTAGGCTAAGTGAGTCGCTTTCTGGCTAATCAATTTTTTTGATTACTTCACCCATATTCCATCTTGAGGAATACAAAGTCATCACCAATCTATGAGTCTCACGCACGCCAAGTATTTTATTTTCCATTAATTTAATGTCCTTGATGTCGTAATATTTTCCGTCAGGCAAACATACCTGTACTCTAGCCTCTTGGGCTACCGGTGATTTTAAAAACTTATCTAGGGCCTGTCTTAATAGCTTTCCTGATACCATTACTTGAACATATACCAAAAATAATTTATATTGCAAGCATGGGAGTACCAAAAAGACTTACAGAAAAACAAATTAAATTTGCGAATTTAATAGTGTCACAAGAAGGTCGAAAGACTGATTCTGAATGTGCTATTGAAGCAGGTTACGATCCAAACTCAGCTTATGTATCGGCTAGCAAATTACAAAACCCATCTTTGTATCCTTTGGTTGCTCAATACATTGGAAGACTCAGAGCAGAGAAATTAAAAAAATACGACATCACTTATGAAAAACACCTGGCTGAACTAGGTAAAATTAGAGATGAGGCTAGAGAAAGTAAAGCCTGGAGTGCTGCAGGTAATATGGAAATAGCTAGAGGTAAGGCTGCAGGATTCCAAAATAATACTAACTTACATCTACATAAAAACTTAGATAACGTTGATGAATCAGAGTTAGACAAAGAATTAGAGAAAGCATTAAAAACTTTCAAACCTATTATAGATGCTGATGCAGAAGTAATTGAAGAAACTAAAGATTAATCTTCTCTAGTTTTTTAATGCAGCCTGTTGGAAATACATTACGATCCGAAAAAGACTCGAAGTGACTATCATAAGACGCAAAGGTTTTAAGATTCTTTTTATCTTTTGAAAATATATACGCATGAGTTATCATCTCTGCAGGTTTCATCTCATTGAACTCGTTAATATCAGCATGGCCCGCGTCACCCAAAATATCCAACCAGGTTATTTTATAAAAGTAATATCTTTTTTTATTTATAAGGACTGATTTATATTTGGATTTTTTCTTTATCATAACCCTATATAGCACCTATAGGTTTTTTCTCTAGGCACATTTTTTTCAAAAACTTTTTCTTATGCGCGCGTACGGGTTTGCTAAAAGTGTTGGTATAAGCCAATTATTGTAAATTGTAACAGCTGTAACACCATTGTAACAGCGTTTTGTTACAAAAATATCGTCTATAAGTGTTGGTATATGCGAATAATAGCATTTTAAAAACGATTGTAGGCATTGTAACAGGGTTTTGAAAAAAAAAAAAATAAAAAAATTTCTCTGGCAAAAAAAGTCTATAGGTAGAAACTTGCCTTATTGTAAACATAATCGTTGCAAATTTGCAACAAATTGTGGCTTTTTAGCCACAATCCATGCAATAACCCTTTAAACTTGGGCTCTCGTTTTTGTACAGGTAGTTGTTACAATTCTTTGCCTTACAAATTGTAGTGCCTTTTAAGTCTTTGTTACCAAATATTTCATCAAAATTTTTTCGGTACAAATCGTTGGATGGCCTTGATTGGCCATCCCATTTTTCTTTTTTCATTAGTGCAGCCTCCTTCTGTATTCATCTATATCTGAAAAGTCTGGACTTGCTAAGAATCTAGCCAGTGTTTGAAACTCGTCCATGGACATTTTATTAATCTCCATAGAGGGTATTCTTTTGGTCATCTCCTTCTTAGCCTTCTTCCACTCTTCCTCAGTAAATGTATCTAATAACTCACGCATGTCTTTCATGGTACTCCTTTGCTTTTTGATCGTCTTCAAATGCCATACAAGTATCACATCTCTCAATATGTGGCTCATGATAAGGATCTTTTGGATCACTTAACCCACTGCTTACAACGTCAGTATAATAACCTTTGCCTTCGCAGTCTTTACAATAATTATCTGCAGGATTTTCAACTGCACATCTTTCGATATCATTCAATTTATCGTCAGCTTCTAATTTACCCATTTCTGACCATTCATTATTGTAGTTATATCTTAGAGCATGCACTTTACTTGCAGCCTCTACATCATTTTTAGCTTCTACTGTAATCATATAAGATTGAGTAAAATTTCTTGTTGCCGTGTAACTATATTTTTTCATATTTATTCCTTTCATATAATATCCTATATAACGTTACATACCGGCTCTGTCAACTACTTCTTGAAATTCTTTTTTCTGCTTGTAATATTGTGCTACTTTTTTCCACCATTCGTTGGCATAATGTCTGAATTCTTCGCCTTCTACGGGAAATTCTTGAAATAATAAATCTTTACTACACATTAGAATGATTCCAAACTGGATATTGGTGCCATATATTTGGTTGTGAGCAATTGCATATCCTGCAAGTTGTAGATAATAATCCTCGATCCATTCTTTTCGTTTCGGTTTATTTGTTTGTTTGAAATCTATGATTGCTTCCTTGCCTTCGTAGATTCCAACACCATCAGTTGCACCTGCGTACATCTCAGGGTAAAATAAAACACACTCAGTAGCCCACAACTCTTCGAGTCTACCTTTTAATCCCTGGTCCGCGATTATTTGTGCCATCTTCGTAGCATGTCTTCCTTCAGGCGTTAGATCCACGATAGGTTTATCTAACATATATCCTTCAAGAACCGAGTGCATAAGGGTCCCTCTCGCTGCAGCAGTCTCAGTAATTTTTTTAGCCTCAGCTTCGCCTACTCTATTTCGCCAGGAGTCGAGTGAAGCTTTCTTCTCATCACTCTCGCAGGCTTTCAATATAGAAGTTACACTAGGTAATTTTTCTTCCCCTACCAAGTAATGTCTTTTACCGTCAATAATTTTTCGAGTCGAAGTCGGGTAGTAAAACTTTTTATTTATCTTGATCATTTTTTAATTCCTTTCCAATTCTTAAATAATTTTCCCAATCATCCGGGTTACTATTATGTTTTCTATCATTACAACCAACACAACAAAAGACTATATTATTGTTTTGATAAGTTAATCTTGGATCAAATCGATCAATACTAAAGTTAGTATAATTTTGTGTTGCACGATTTTTAGGTTGTCCTTTACCTCTAGTTCCCATTTTAGTTTCAAATGTAAATGGCTGCTCACAATATCTACAAAGTCTACCATCAGAGTCTGGAAATTTTTCTTTCATAAGAATGATATGATTCATATACAATCTCCAAAACTCTTTCTTGTCCATATGATCAGCGGCTAGGTGGCCACCATATTTTTCTGCACTAGGTTTAAACTTTCTTGCAATGCAGGACATTACAAATCCTCGTTCCGTGTTCATGTATGCAAAGTCCATCTCTGCTCGTCTCTTTAATACTTCAGGATCTTTAGGATTTTTGTAAGCCACTATATTTTTTTCTCCAGGCAGATTTTATTTTGTCCTTGATCCAAGATATCAAAGTCGTAATACTTCAACATATCTCTAATCAACTGCATATTATATTTAGGGTAATCATCAAAGATGTAACGAGTTTTAGGTGCTGCACGATTCGCAAACCAAATAGCTTCAGTGATTACATCACGTGTCATGTGAGGACCATCGAAGTGAACTAATGCGAATCTCGAGTCCTGGTGAGCTCTATCGGCCATAAATTTAGTATCGGTATCATTATACAAAGTAAACTTACCTTGATTACGATAAGGTAAAAAATCATTTAGCATAGTGTCTCTCATCTCATCTGTATAATCGCAGGTATACTTACCTGTGTCATCGTAGTGTTGATACTCAAGATTACCATACGGATCTATTCCAATGTGAATGTAATTATTAATTACATTGTCCATAATAATTTTAGATCCCATACCTTCACGTACACCTATCTCAACCGATGCGAAGCCATCACAATCAAAGTCCTTGGTCCACTGTTCTAGTAACTCGTAGTCGCTGCTATCTCCTTTAATCATCGTGTAATCTCCTTAATGAATTTTGATAAGCGTTAATAATTCGAAGATGATGAGTAAAATATTTTTCAACATCTACGTGACTCCAAGATTCTTTTTCAAGAATAATATTTAAAGATTTTTTTGCTGCTTCTGCGGAAGTGTTAATCATTTCATGTATAAAATCTTTATGAACATCATCTATTTCATTAGGATTTTTAAGTCCTGTTAAAATAGCTTTTTCATGCTCCTCTTTTGTCCAGCCAAATTTTAAATTATAATCTTTTAAACTATCTTTTAAGTAATGAACAGAAATTGCTCCTACTCCAGGTATACGATACACCTCATCTTCGGTTTTTAAGACAAGATCTCCTACTGTTTGGATATCAGCTTCATCCAATGCATCATAAACAGGTCCTCTTAAATTTCCAAAGAGGTTATCTCTTAAATTCCACGTCATTATATCTTCGTATTTCATTAATTCTCCTTTATATATAGTTTAGATCGAAGCGATCTTATCTCTTCGATTAGTTTTTGGTTATAGTTGTGTAGTTTCTCGTTCCTAAACTCTAGAATTTCTATTTGTTTAGTAAGATCATTAGGGCCCCGGTCATCGACCGGAGTCCCTTGCTTTTTTAATAACTCTAACTTCTCTGTTAGTTTATTATATTCAATTATGTCTGCCTCACTCATCATACGCCGAAACTCATCAACTCATTAAATTTTTTGAGTTCATGCTCCGATATATCTTGCAGACCTTTGGTTCGGTTATAAATCTCCCTAGCTTTTAATAACTTATCACTATTATCTTTTGTGTAAGCCACACTCTTGTTTCGACTTATAACCTCCAAATGCTCGTCTCTAAGTTCCGTCACGATGCTTGTTTCACCTCGTCAGTTAACAACAGAGGCTTTCGTGTAAAGTCAAAAGCATCATCGGTACTAATCAAAATTTGAATAGTATTACCTGAGTCTTTTGTCTCTAACATTTCTGCTGCTACTTTAAACTTCATAGCATCCTCAAATGTCTCTGCTTCTTTAATTACACTCACATAATCATTTGCATGTGAAAAGTGTATTCTTTTTACTACAGTGTATTTCATTCTTTCTCCTTTGTAGGTTGGTTAGTCTTTAAGTTTGCCATTTAAACGTTTGGCTTCTTTGTTTACTAGAATAGTTACCACCTGCGCTCTCGATACTTCGGGATCATCAGGTACTAACACTTTTCTAATTTTGTCAATCTTCGCATACGTCTCTTTTTTTATAGAGATGTTTTTGTATTTGCTAAAATCAGTCATTTGTTATATCCTTTCATTTTTTAATATAAGGATATCCTACAAAATATTCTTCTTTGTGTCAAGGACGATATGAAATTTTTTTTAACCATATACATATGCTCGGTTGTAAACCAAAATTGTGCTGAGGTACCTAGAGAAAAGCACGAATATGATAGGTTTTATGCTACTCATTACGAGTGTGTACAAAAAGGACTTGGTGAGTCTTATGAAGTTTTGTTTAATGGTAAAGTCCTTACTGTAGAAGAAGTAAATACCGCAGAGTTGTATCCTAAATTCATGTGTGAAAAAACAGACAACGAAGTAAAAATAGAATCTTAACCTTTGCCTTGGCCTTTGTAACGTCGGTTACGTTGTTGTCGTTTCTCACTTTTATTTTTTGATTTTTTATGCTGACGAGGTCCACGTTTCTTAGGTTTATCTCTTACAATATGGTCTTTAAATTTCTTTGCCATTATCTAATTTTGCTTGATTTCTTATTAATTTTTTTTCCTGTTCAGTTAATTTTAAATAACTAATGCTGCCATTAACATGTTGCTTGTTATCAGATCCACAGTTAGTGCATCTATAAAACTCTGAAACAATTGCTACTAATATCGTATGTTCCCCACACTCTGAACACGTTCCCATTACGGTATCTATTCTATTACTAAACATTATTGTTTCCATTAATCCAAATTTTTTCTTTTTACCTTTCATAACTTTTTTACACTAGATCCTTGGCCTTTCCTATTATTGGTTTGTATTTAGTTTTACCTTCTGATTTATATGCGTGCATAAATTGTTCACGTCTTCCTTCAGGTATCCAACTGCAATGTATCCATCCCGAGTTAGGTTCTCCTGGTGTGTAGAACTCGAGGATCAATTGATCTGTCTCAAGGTTCTGTTTAATCCAATCAGCGACTTCAGCGTTGTCGACTCCAACACATTCAAAGTCTGCGGCCTCAGATTTTGCATGTTGTGAATTTCTAGAGCTGCCAATAGCTAAACATAAATCTTCACTACGAAATCCGGAAGTAATCTTGACTCTACCGAAGTGGTCCCGCACTGGCTGTAAAATATTTTCACACAGGTCTTTTAGTTTTTCTATTTGACCTGCGTTTGGATTGTTATTAATTCCTTTACGAACAGCTGTGTCCGATTTAATTAATTCTAAAAGGGTAAAATTTCTACTTAGATTCATCTATAATTTTTTTGATTGCTTTAGATCCGTCTATGTTTTCTTCTAACTCCGCTTCTACTTTTCCACACATGTATTTAATATTATCATTTGCTGTACGTTCCGCAACCCTCTTTCCCTTGAGGCAGTCACTCATTGCAGGTTGGATTCGGTGCTCCTTTAGTTCTCCTGCTACAAACATACAAAGTGCAACTACTGTGCTAATAACCGTTTCCATTTTGCCTTACCTTATCTTTTAGTTCTTCAATATCATTTAACGCTTTTTTTAACTGTTCTCTTAAAAATTCTATATTGACTTTGTTTGTCATATTCATTTCTTGAGTTTCTTCCATCTTCTCTACGGACTTATACAAATCCTCGAGTAAAAAATGTTGCTCCTGGTCCACGGGCACTTGTTCACTTTTTTTAAGCAAATCATTTTCAAATAATTCTCTTGATGTCTCTAACGATACTAACCTTGAAGTTAGCTCCGTATATCCAAGCACACCCATTGCAACTAGAATTATCAAAGAGGCTACGGTCTTCATCGGCATCTGTACTCTTGCCTCTTCTCCGATGTTGAGTGGTTTATTGGACACTTGGTCCTCCACATAAAGCTAAAAATAAAAACCCTAATATCAGGGCACCTGTAAAATAATAGTTCATCCTCTGATACTCCATAATCATCTCGTCCAAAAAAGTAATCTTTTTAAAAGTTCTTTTATTTTTTTAATTATACTTATTTTTTCCTGTGCTACTTCCCACACACAATCACAGAATTTACATTCTGCAATACCTCGGTGTCTGTGTCCACAGTCTGTACATATACTGCTCATTATAGTAACCCTATGATTATTAACACTATGATAAGTGTAAAAATTCCAAAGTGCCAATTCAATAATTCTTTTGGATGAAATAAACTAGGATTCATTATTACATTGTATAAAAGATGTAGCTGATCTTTAGTAAAAGACCACACCTTCCCTACTATATTTTTTAACTGATTCATAAGTCCCCCTTAATCGTTAGTTTCGTCTAGATTTTTCAGCTTATAATCGTAACTACCTTCTTCATGTTCGTCAGTAATCCATTTAGCTGAATTTTCTACGGAGTATATTTTACTGCTTACTAACCTATTGATCAAGTTTTTATTTGGGTCCACGCCCATGGATGCATCAAACATTTTAAGCCTATTATTGGGCTGTATTGCAAAGTTTCCGTCTTCTAATTCAAGAACGTGACCACACTTATGCTGGTCAGGTTTCTCTGCATAACCAAAATTTAATTCATTAAAATCTCCTGCGCACCAGTCAATTGTAAATAAATACTTACCCTTACGTTTTACTTTACGTCTTGAGGTGTATTGCATGGTAGCACCAGCTAATTCATAAAAAGTTGTAACACTTACATTGTAACTAAAGCTGTCCCACATTACTAACTCATCAAGGGGTAATTCTTTGACTCCAGGTTTTGTACAGAAAGCTGAGATAGGTGCTCTCCACCATAGACCACCATCCTCCATTAAGAAATGAAACATAGGTACTCTGTTTGGAATAGAACTAAAACCAAATACTCCTACTTCAAAATATTTATCGTGTGAATCTTTTTGATCTCTTAGATAGTTTCCCCTGACACAACACTCTATGACAGGTATGTTCGCATTTAGATAAGCCATAATTAACCATTTATCTCTCCCCAAGTGTTTGCTAATTCGCAGTCTACTTTGTTAGGGACTTCCAGAGTAACTGCATCCTGCATGATCTCAACAATTTTGTCTGCCTGTTCTTGATCCTTAACAGAAATACAAAGTTCATCATGAATTTGTACGTGGGCCACTATACCATTTTTGTATAAGTCTAACATGGCTTTCTTTGTCATATCAGCTGCGCTACCTTGAATTAATTTGTTTAAAGATTTGTAAGTAAACGCTCTTCTAATCCCTGGTCCATGTTCCTGCAATGCATCTTCATGAGGTAATGCTTTATGCATACCGAATTGATTAGGCTCCCACAAATGAAACCTACACAATCGTCCCAAGAGAGTTCGAATTTGACCACGCTCTTGGGCACGATTGGAAGCACTATTCATTAACTGCTTAACGAAGG
>WLWH01001891.1_pt1 | contig 12693 bp, 17 predicted proteins | sample 6712741 | NCBI WGS metagenome assembly WLWH01 (sample SAMN12718694, study PRJNA515312) | sponge metagenome | isolation source: marine sponge | host: Mycale hentscheli | place: New Zealand: South Island, Marlborough, Capsize Point | collected 2003-05-01 | reverse complement strand
AATAATAGTTATTGCAACACTAATCCATTTAATTATTTTTAGCGTATTCTTTTCCATCAGTATTAAATATCTTAATATTCCTAATAATACCTTCATTAGATATTTGATTAAGAAACTCTTCGATATTCACTTCTCCAGAAACTTTTTCTTCTGATGGTTTTTCTATGTCTACCAATCCATCCCCTAGTCTTTGAATTGGTAACTCTCTTGTGTATTCAAACTTAACGTTCATTTTTTCTTATTTCTTTTTATTAAATAAGTCTATATAGTATCCAAATATTAAAAACCCTATTATACATAATACCTCGAACCAACTCATAATCTCTTTAGAGATAAATACTTTTATTATTGTTTATCGTCATATGGTTTTCCATTTCTACCATCCTTATACCCTTTTATAAACCCCACAATAAAAGGGTATATAAACTTATGAAATAATATCAACCCCACCAATAATATTAATAATAAACCTTTAATAGCCATATACTACAATTTTAATCACACTAATCTAATCTCAGATACACTTGCACCTGTTGGAATCATTGGAAATACATTACTTTCTTTCTCAACAATAACTTCTAAAAGGTAACTACCTTTACTATTTATAAACTCATAAAGTGCTTCATCTACCTCACTTCTTTCACTAATTCTTTTTGATTCTATACCATATCCTTTAGCAATAGTGGTGAAATCTGGATTGTCCATATTAGTAAATGAATATCTACCATCAAAAAACATTTCTTGCCATTGTCTAACCATACCTAAATATCCGTTATTCAATATCAATATTTTGACATCAATACCTTCTTGCATTATTGTCCCCAATTCTTGAATATTCATTTGAAACCCACCATCACCAGATACTGAAATTACCACTTTATTTGGTTTAGCTAATTTTGCACCTATAGACGCTGGCAATGAAAATCCCATTGTACCTAAACCACCACTTGTGATATTACTTCTACTATTACCCTCCTTAAACTGATAATATCTAGAGGTAACCATTTGGTGTTGTCCTACATCAGTAACAATAACTGCATCCCCATTAGTTAATTCAGATAATTTATTAACAATCTCAGCCATCTTTAGTTCTCCTTCTGTTGGATACATTTCTGACTTTTGTACTTTCTCATATTCTTTTAAGTTTTCTTCATCAAAACTATTTAACCAATCAAAATTATCTTTATTTTCAATATATGGGATAAGTTTGGATAAAGCCTCTTTAGCATCTGAGTGTATAACACAATGTGGTTTAATATTCTTCCCTATCTCATTGTCATCAATTTCAATATGGATAACTTTAGCTTGTTTAGCATAAGTTTTTAAGTCACTTGTTACTCTATCATCAAACCTCATACCCACAGCGATTAAAACATCACACTCATTTGTTTTAACATTTGGCCCGTAATTACCATGCATACCTAACATACCTTTATATAACCTATGTTTTGTAGGGTAAGAACTAAGACCTAATAAAGTACTAGCAACAGGTATATTACCCTTCTCAGATAATTCTAACACCTCATCTTCTGCACCAGAGATTACAACACCATTACCAACTAACATTAGAGGTTTTTTAGCGTTATTTATTAAAAAGGCTGCTTTAGATATATCCTCAACACTAATCTTAGGTTTTAGTTTTTCTACACTTTCATATCTCTTATAGTAGAAATCAATTTCTTCAAATTGAGCATTTTTAGTGATGTCTATTAAAACAGGTCCTGGTCTACCACTTTTGGCAATGTGAAATGCTTTAGAAATTATTTGTGGTATCTCTTCAGCAGATGTAACTTGATAATTCCATTTGGTAATAGGTTTTGATACAGAAATAATATCAACCTCTTGAAAAGCATTTGTACCTAATAACTCTTTATAAACTTGTCCAGTAATACAAACTAAAGGTACTGAATCAATCATTGCGTCTGCAATACCCGTAATTAAATTAGTAGCACCAGGTCCTGATGTTGCTAAACAAACCCCTACCTCACCACTAACTTTTGAGTATCCTTCAGCGGCATGAATTCCACCTTGCTCGTGTCTAACCAAAATATGATTTAACTCATCCTTAAACTTATAAAGAGAATCATACACAGGCATAATCGCACCACCTGGATAACCAAATATGGTGTCAACACCTTCTCTTATTAAAGACAATAATAATGCTTCTGACCCATTTGTTTTCATATTATTTAAGTAATACCTTTTTAATTTGATAATTCTCCTTTTATCGGTGGATGGCTCTCATACCCTTCTACCCTAAAATCTATTGTCTTTCCACAACTATCTAAAAACTTATCAATACCTTCACCGAATGTCAATTCATCACTAATTAGTAATTGTGGGTATTCATATTCATATGGGTCTCTACTAATTTGCTCCTCCATTTGTTCAATATGATTATTATATATGTGAACGTTGGTTAAGTCTCCTACAAGAGTCCCTGGTAACATATTTACCTCTTTACTTAATATCTCCAATAGTAAAGCGTATGAAGCAATATTAAAAGGCACACCTAAGAAAAAATCACAGGAACGTTGATGCCATTTTAATGATAATCTTCTTTTACCTAAATCAGTTTCTTCTGTATATAACTCAAATGCCCAATGACAAGGTGGTAAAGTCATATTATCTAATTCACCTACATTCCAAGCGTTTACAATAATTCTACGTGAGTCTGGATTTGTTTTAAGCGTATGTATTGCTTGACTTATTTGGTCATTACCTTTGAAATGTCTTCCTGTTCCTCCTTTTCTATCTGAGTGGTGTTCTGAAAACTCTCCTCCCCAATCTCTCCATTGTGCTCCATAGATTGGACCTAATTCACCCCACTCCTTAGCAAATTCATTATCTGCTTTGATTTTTTCAATAAACTCTTTTTTAGTATACTTGAGGTAATTATGGTTTTTAATTATTTCATCAGCCCATATTTCATACTTCTTATAGGCATCCCCAACCCAAATATTATTACCATTTTCAACAAGATATTTAATGTTTGTTTCTCCTCTTAAAAACCATAATAATTCGGTTACAATACCTTTCCAAAATACTTTCTTTGTTGTTAACAATGGAAACCCTTCAGACATATCATGAACCACTTGTGCAGAGAATATGGATTTAGTACCTGTACCAGTCCTATCATTTTTTTCAGTCCCACTTTCCAATATTGATTTAGCAATAGTTAGATATTGTTCATCAATGTTTCTACTGGTTTTATTTTTATTCAACGTATCCTTTAATTTTTTCTTCCAACTCATCTACCCTCTTTTTTAAGTAATAATCCATTAGTTTAATATTCTCAACCAAATATTTTCTAACTTTATGAAACTCCTTATCTTCAATATCATCAAATGGAAAGTCACTAGTGAAAGTTTTTTCATGACCATTACTTCTAACCATAGTTATAATGTCATCATATTTTTCTAATTTTTCTTCTAAAAAAAATAACTCTTTCTCTTTACCCATATATTTTAATTTTAATATAAAGATAAGAAAAAGAGTCAATTTTATAAATAGTAAATGAGATTATAAATTAGAAATTAGTATCACTACTATCTAACTTATCTAACATATATTCCATAGCTTCTTCTGCGGTGTCAACAACTTTGAATAAATCTAAATCCTTTTCACCGATATTAGATTCTTTTTTTAATACAACGTCCTTAATCCAATCAACAAGCCCATCCCAATAATCTTTACCTACCAATACAATAGGGACTTTTCTCATATGACCTGTCTGTATAAGTGTTAAAGTCTCAAATAATTCATCAAATGTTCCAAATCCACCCGGACAAGCAACAAATGCTTGTGAGTATTTTAGGAAGAAAACCTTTCTTGTGAAGAAGTATCTACAATCAACTAACTCATCTATATAATCATTAGCACTCGCCTCAAATGGTAATTCTATTTGTAGACCTACTGATGGTTGATCTGTCTTATAAGCCCCTAAGTTAGCAGCTTCCATAATACCAGGACCACCTCCCGTTATTACACCATAACCATTATCTGTACATAACTTAGCAATATCTCTTGCCACCTTATAGTAATTATTATCTGATTGTGTTCTGGCAGACCCAAATATTGATATACATGGACCTAATTGAGATAATTGATCAAACCCTTTGATAAACTCTCCTTGTATTCTTAACACTTGCCAAGCGTCATCTATTCTTTTGTTTTCCATATCAATCTAAAGTATTTTTAGTTACCCAATATCTATACGCTAGTAATAACTTTTGTCTTTTATTGAGTTTATAAACATCTACACCTCGTTTGCTTAAACTAGGTAAAAGTTTTTTATTCAGTATTGCTAATATCTTAAATAAGTGTTTCTTCTTCATTAGGAGAATAATTCTTTTGATTAAAACTATATATCTATCTTTTTTCTAAGATTGTACTCCAAAATAACTCAAATGTCAATGAAAATACTAACTTAAATAAGATAAAATCTATTAAGGTATTTACCCAAAATGGATCAAAAACCGTCACTAATCCACCTTCATAAAATAAACCACCTAATATGAAAAATGAAATCATAAAAGATTGTGCGAAATGCCATAAATCTGTAGTCCATACAAATATAGTTGATGAACCAGGAAATCTTTCCCCACCTAAACTATTACTATGATTTTTCCATTTATTTCTATAACTAACCGCTGGGTTAGCCCATTGCTCAAATCTACTTCCCTTGAATATACTATCATCCCAGTGGAAGTTTATTTTATCCATAACTGCATTGCATATAGCTGCTAGAATAAAAAATATAATACTTACCATTCTAATTTATTTTGTCTTCTAAATAATCTATCCTTTCTTCTAAGGCATTTATTATTTTAATCTTCTTATCTAGTCTCTGCTCGATAGTTTCTATCTCCATTTGCATAATTCTAAACTCTGCATAACCCATTCCCGCTAAGAATATTAGTGTAATTATATGGACCATATTGTCTTTTAAGTAACTCTGCATAACCCTAATTTATTTGCATCCCTCTAAATAAGAAACTAGCTAACTCCTCAAAGATTTGTATGTTATGAAAATGTGATAAATAAAATCCACCACCAAATATAATAAATAAGATTATAAACAATCCTCTCCAATAAGGTAAATGAGAATCGGCCCAAGTATCTTTACCACTACCATATGCAAAATGTAATTCCTTTCCACAATTTCCACAATGTGTAGGTCTATCAGGTCTAAACCAAGGCAACCATGTCCATGGTTTTTCAACCATTTTACCACCTCTCATTTGCATGTGACTATAATTCCACCAGTCCTTATGTCCACATTTAGAACATCTATACTTTTGTCTTGTAAAAAGATTTAATGACATTGGATAGATTTTTCTAGGATCTATTTTAATTTTTTTACGTTCACTCATAATAAAGCTATTTCTATATAAATAGTTTACTATCGCTAATTCCTAATGTTTGTCTAGGATCTTCATCTTCAATTAAGGATACTGGGAAACCCCATAAAAGAGAAATATTATCTAATACAACATCAACGTCATCATTATTTATTCTCTTTTTATCAACACTTGTATAATTTAATGTAAGTGTTCTATCTCCATTCACATCAACATCAAAAACTTGAATATCTGGAATATATGTTGCTCTGTTATATGTTTCTGATAAACTCTTTCTTACATCTTTATAACCTTGTTTATTATGAATTGCAGATATTTCATATACCCTTCTTTCTTCTTCATCAGACACCTCAAATAGTCTCATATCTCTGATTACTTTTGGTGATAGATATTGTAAAACAAATGTTTCATCCTTAAAGTTTTCAACAATATATCTAAATGTTTCTGCCCAATTACCTTTTCCTGCAATCTCTGGAAACCATTCTTTATCTTCTTCTGTTGGTTCTAAAGACATTCTCTTTAAGTCCATAAAGATATTAAACCCTAATGTATATGGATTAAGACCAGAATAATACTTACTATCAAATCCTGGTTGAAAGATTACATTTGAATGGTTATGATAAAACTCCATCATAAATCCATCAGTTAAATAACCTTCTTCATACATTTGATTGATAATCTCATAGTGTGAGAAAGTTGCACAACCTTCGTTTATTACTTTACTTTGTCCCTGTGGATAGAAATATTGTGCAGTTTTTCTGACAATTCTAATCAACTCCCTTTGCCAAACTTTTAGATTAGGTGAGTTCTTTTCTATAAAGTATAAGATATTTTCTTCTGGTTGAGATGGAAATCTTTCTCTCCTAAGTGTAATACCTTCATCATCATTAGGGACTGTTCTCCATAAATCATTTAGTAAAACTCTATCATCCTCTAATTTTTGTTTAAGTCTTTCTCTTTCTTTCTTTGCAGATATTCTTTGTGGTTTAGTGTATTTATCCACACCATACCTTTGTATCATATGACAAGCATCTAATATTCTCTCTACTTCCTCATAACCATATTTCTCTTCACACTTATCAACATACTCCCTTGCAAACAACATATAGTCTACAATAGCATCGGCGTGTGTCCATTGTTTGAATAGGTAGTTATTCTTAAAGAAATGATTATGTCCGTAAGCAGCATGTGCCAATACCAATAACATTAAACATGTTGTATTGTCTTCCATATTATAAGAAATACAAGGATCTGAATTGATTACCAACTCATAAGCCAACCCCATTTGTCCTTTCTTATATTTGTTTTTATTGATTACAAAATCTTTACCAAACTTCCAATGGTTATAAGATATTGGTAACCCAACTAAAGAGTAAGCATCTAACATCTGTTCTGAACTTACTATCTCAAATTGGTTTGGGTATGTTTCTAACCCTAAGTGTTCCTCAGCAATTCTACTGATTATTTTATCAGCTTCTAAAATGGTATCCGCATTCCAGTCAGAATTTGAAAACATTTCTTTTAGTTGTTCTTTTGTCATTCCTTAACCCTCTTTTTGAAGAAGTCCTTAAAGACATCCCATATCTCTGTGTTATCTTGTATCTTACCTGTTTTGAAGTTATTTACATTACCAGATACATTTTCATATTGTTCCCATAAATTACTATACCTCATTCTAGCAATCTCAATATAAACCATATATTGTATCTTATTTAATAACTTATCTCTAAGTAAGTCTCCACAACTAATTGCATCTGCATTATCCCATACATCACCATCTGAGGCTTGTGCTGCGTAAATATTCCAATCTGTAGAATACTTATCAGTGATAATCTTATCCATCAATTCAAGAGCGGGTAATACTATTGTACCACCACTTTCTCTTGAATTAAAGAACTCATCCTCATCCACCTCTTTAGCTTGAGTATGATGTCTAATAAAAACAATCTCGATTCTTTCATATTGTTTCGTTAGAAACATATATAATAACATAAAAAATCTTTTAGAAATATCTTTTTCTTTCTCACCCATAGACGCTGATACATCCATTATGCAAAACATAACTGCTGACGTTACAGGAACTGGGTATTGCTCATAGTTGTTATATTGTAAATCAATTTCTTCCATAAAGTTTACGGAAGTTTTCATATTGATTAGTTTTTTTAATTCTTTAATTAACTCATCTACCTTATCTTGTGTTAGAGTAGTATCTTTAAGTTTATCTTCAGTCTCTTTAATCTTTTTATCATAAAAGATACTTGTTGCCATCTTCCTACTCATTGAGTTTTTGTATGACTTAACAACATTTAGTCTATTTGGTGAACCTGCATTTGTAAACCCAGCTCTTCTTTGCTTGAAGTCAACTACAGAGTTTAGATGTTTCTTTACCATATCAGGTAATTCTAAATCCTCAAAGAAATACTCTAAGAACTCTTCTCTACTAATAGATATTGTGAAATCATCTTCAGTAACAGTGGGATCGTTAGACCCCTTCTGTCCTCTTTCACCATCTCCACCTCTAGGTTTCTTAATTTTATCACCAGTTGTATACTCTTTGTTACCCGGATGAACTCTTTTATTATCACCAGACCCACCTTCATATCCAAACTGAGGTTCGTTTATTCCTTTAACAGGTATTTTAACTCCTTTTTTAGAGGATGTTAAATCCTTAACATTACTTTTTTTAATAATGTCAGGCATCGCCTTCTTAATCTTATGTCCAATCCTTTTAAGTAACTTCTGCCTATTTGGAGAAGACTTACCTTTGGGATTGTCTCTTTTATCTACAATGTTTATACCCATCTGTAAACTCCTAGTTGCTTTTTCTAACTCTTAAATACCAATCAGTTAATAACTTAATTTGTTTATTTGTGTAACCACCCTCTATCATTCTTTCAATGAAATCAGAGTGTTTCTTTTCTTCATCTTTTGAAGCTTTAGTTGAGAATGAAATTACTGGAATTAAATCTTCAGTCTTAGAGAAGATTCTTTTCTCAATAACATTCTTAATCTTTTCATATGATTCCCATTTAGGTGCTTCACCATTCTTAGCTTTATGCCTTAAATAGAATTGAACTAAATCATTTCTGAAGTCTTTAGGGTTAGCAATACCTGCTGGCTTCTCTATCTTCTCTAACTCTTCATTTAAGTCAACTCTATCGAATTGTTGTCCAGTCTCTGGATCTCTATAGTCATTATCTTGACACCAATGATCCGCATAAGTAATGTATCTCTCAAATAGATTTTGTCCATAATCTTGATATGAATCAACATATGCTTTTTGTATTTCATCACCGATAAACTCTGCATATTTAGAAGAGATTGTAGATTTTAGAATATCTAAATAATATTCCTCAACATCTTTTGGCATTTGTTGTTTAACAATTTCTTGCTCTAATACATAGAATAAATGTACTGGGTTAGCAGCTACTTCATCATTATCGTAGTTGAATACTTTTGATAATACCTTAAATGCAAATCTTGTTGAGATACCATCCATACCTTCAGTGATACCAGCAAAGTCTTTGTATTCTTGTAGAGATTTAGCTTTAGGGTCAACTTCCTTTAAGTTTTCACCATCATAAACTCTCATCTTAGAAAATAATGTAGAGTTTTCTGGATCAATCAATCTTGTCATCACACAAAATTGTGCTAACATCTCTAATGTCTTAGGAGCACAAGATGCGTCAGATAATGAAGAATGTTCTAATAACTTCTCATAAATCTTAACTTCTTCAGTTACTCTTAATGAATAAGGTACTCTTACAATATAAACCCTATCTAAGAATGCTTCATTCTTTCTATCATTTGAAAATACGTCCCATTCTGATTCGTTTGAGTGTGCTAAAATAACCCCCTGAAAAGGAATTGCTGGTAAGTTTTCAGTACCATTAAAGTTTCCTTCTTGTGTTGCAGTCAATAATGGATGTAACACCTTAATTGGTGCCTTAAACATCTCTACGAACTCCATCAAACCTTGATTGGATTTACATAATGCCCCAGAGTAACTGTAAGCATCTGCATCATCTTGTGAGTATTCAGCTAATTGTCTGATATCAACCTTACCAACCAATGCTGATATGTCTTGATTATTCTCATCACCTGGTTCTGTCTTAGAGATTCCTATTTGTGACGCAATAGATAACTTAACCTTTCTTACACTAAACTTAGAAATATCTCCACCAAACTCAGCTAATCTCTTAGTTGCCCAAGGGGAAGCACAAGATGGTACGTATCTTCCTAATATACCATACTCTTCTCCTAATTCTTTTTTATATGAAGAAAATAAACCTAATGGACTTTCAAGTACTGGTGAGATTTCATCACCTGCTACTAATACATGAATTTCACTATTTTCCATCAACTGCTTTAATCTCTCAGCCAAAGATGACTTACCACCACCTACAGGACCTAATAGATATAACACCTGTTTCTTTTCTTCTAACCCTTGTGCTGCGTGTTTGAAGAATGATACAATCTGTTCAATTGTATCTTCCATTCCGTAGAAATCACTAAACGAAGGGTATCTCTTAATTCTTTTATTTGAATGAATCCTACTTAATCTAGGATCATCTTTTGTGTTTACCATTTCTGGTTCACCGATTGCTTGTAACATTCTCTCTGCTGGTGTTGAATACACCGTTTCGTCTTTTTTACACATATTAAGATATTGCGTCAATGAAATATCTTTAGAGGTTGTGTTAAAATTACTTTTGATTGTTTTTAGTAAACTCATTTTTTAACTACTTTTAAAACTTATTATTTTTATGTTATTATTGCTCTAAACTACTATGTTTAAGTTAAATATAAAGTATTTCTTAATATAAAACCCTAAACTTTATTGTTTTTTCTATATTTTTTAATTCATCAATTACTGATAAATCATAATCCTTATCAATATCTGTTATTAAGTAAGATACTTCACCAGAACTTTTTAAGTATTGCCCTTCAATATTTAAGTTGTGTTTGGAAAGTATATTATTTATCTCAGACATAACTCCACTTATGTTTCTATGAATATGTAAAAATCTTCTATTTCCACCTTGTTTAGGTAATTGAATATTAGGGAAGTTTACTGAATCAAAACTACTACCATTATTTATGTAATCAATAATTTTATTAGAAACAAACCCAGCAATATTCTTTTGTGCTTCTTTTGTGCTACCACCAACGTGTGGAGTAAGTATTACATTTTCAATCCCTTTAAGTGGATTATTAAACTCTTCCCTAGTCTTTATAGGCTCTACTGGATAAACATCCACTGCACAACCTCTAAGGTGGTTATTCTTCATATATTTTGATAAATCATCTAAGTCCACAACAAAACCTCTTGCTAAGTTAATAAGAATAGAGTCTTTCTTCATCATTCTTAATTCCCTTTTACTAATAAGATTTTTGTTGTTTGGGTTGTCATCCACATGTAAAGTTACCATATCTGATATTCTAAGTAACTCTTCCATTGTATCACATTTAGTTGCATTACCCAATGCTAACTTCTCTACTATATCATAATAATACACATCAACCCCTAAAGATTCCGCTAAGACACTTACTTGTTTACCGATATTACCATAACCTATAATCCCTAACTTCTTTCCTCTAATCTCATTAGAACCATCAGAAGTCTTATACCATATACCATTATGTAACTCTTGACTTCTAGCAAATGTAGACCTCATCAACATAATCATCTCACCTATTGCTAACTCAACAACCGATCTAGTATTTGAGTATGGTGCGTTGAATACAACAATACCTTTATTCTTTGCGTAATCTAAGTCAATTTGTTTTGTACCAATACAGAATGCACAAACTGACATTAGTTTGTCTGCTGAATCTATTACATCTTTTGTGATTTGTGTCTTAGAACGTATCCCTAAAATATGGACACCTTTAATTCTTTCTTTTAACTCTTCCTCAGTTAAACTTTTGTTTTCAACTTCTACATTAAATCCTGCGTTTACTAAAACATCTTTAGCATCAGGATGTATATTCTCCAATAATAAAATATTAATCTTATTTTTCGGGTATGATAACCTATCCATTAAAACTACTTTTCTACCTCTATTATGTTTATCGGCTCCTCACAATATACTGATAAGTGACATGCCGCTTTTATTGAGTCTTTTACTGATTTACCTAAGTATAAAGCTGACAATGCAAAATCCATACCAGCACCAATTGAAGTGTAATCAGTAACCTCTTTTATGAAGAAACCTTCCATCATAAAAGCTTTCTTCTCTATAATAAGTATATACTCATTTGATAATTTTGTCTCTCCAGTCTTTTTATCTAACCAATCTTGAAACTCTGACATAAACTCAACTAACCCACCTACTGATGCTTCACTAGGTTTTCTAGTCTTACAAAACAATAAAAATAATGCACCTTCTTGTGCATCACCGACATCACCAACAATCATTCCGTTGACTTTATTTAGTTTTGCTAACTTATCTTTTTCTTGTGTATAACCAGAAACAAGAATACTATCTGCACCGATAATAATTTTGTTTTTAGTCACCTTTACTGCTACAACACTCATTTTTTATCTTAATTTAACTCAAAAAACTCTTTTATTTTCTCTTCTGAAGTATTTTCCGTAATCAACTCAATTATTTTTTCTGAAAAATCATCACCAATATATATGGCTTCTGCTTTGGTTATATTTTCAATCATTAACTGATAACCATCATTCTCATAAATTGATCTTAGTAATTCTTCTGTAATAAACTTTTTATGATATCCCATAACATTTATAATTTAACATTTAATGACCCTGTGTTGATAAATCCTTCTTCTGGTTCTAAACCATAGTCATCTAATACTTCTTTTACTATTTCTTTCATTTTTTCACTACCACCAGTAATGATGGTAACATACTCTGTACCATTCATCATATGATCACCCAAAAACTTGTCCATAACGGACTGAACTTCCATATGCCTAACACTATGTAAATCTAATTCTTTTGTCAACGTCATAACCTTCCTTTGTGATTGTCATATAATACCTTAATAGCAAACCCAATTGCAACAATTCCCAATATCACAAAAAAGTTAATACCAAATAATGATAGTAATAATGGTAAACCAAATATCACCAATACAAACCAAGCTAATACAATTTTAATTCGTTTTTCATCCATATCTCAAATATAGGTAAAAAATTAGCATAAAAAAACCCCATAACTGAATTATGAGGTTATTTTTTTTAATTTACATTTGTACTCTCAAATATTTTGTTTGCTGATGCGGCGACAAAACCACCGAATAACTCACCACTTTGTAATGGGAATCTATATGCAAACTCATAAAAACAAGATGGTACCGTA
>WLWH01001889.1_pt1 | contig 12700 bp, 24 predicted proteins | sample 6712741 | NCBI WGS metagenome assembly WLWH01 (sample SAMN12718694, study PRJNA515312) | sponge metagenome | isolation source: marine sponge | host: Mycale hentscheli | place: New Zealand: South Island, Marlborough, Capsize Point | collected 2003-05-01 | reverse complement strand
AAACAGTAGTGTAATTTACAGTTCTGTCAAAAATAGGCCGGATTACATGACCGATTATTTAGACCGATAAACAGCCATTCCACGACCATTCCGTGTGGTCAATATGCGCTCAATCAAGTTTCGCTTAGTTAATTCTGCTGTAATCTTACCGATTTTGGGTGCTGTCATATCGTACTTAGTTTGCGCTCGCACAAACTGGACTATTTCGCCCGCTTGAACTTCGCCACGCTCACGAATGAATCTCAATACTGCATTTGTGTAACTGTGAGGATTTGTCTTATTCTGTACATGACTTGAACCATGCTGTAATGAATATTCGATTTCGCTTTGCTGTAACTGCGCTTCGCTAATGTTAGGGAAATTCCTTCTCAACAAACGGCTGTATTGAAAACCCATAGGGGTGCCAGTAAGTTGCCTAGCGTGAACATCGCACAACACGCCATATTTGGCTAGTTTAGTGCAACGACCTTTCGACTTCGTTCTTGTTGCTTGGCACTTCATCTTTTCAACCCCCTAGAATTGAAGCCCAACAAGCCATTATCGTCATTCACACCTTCAACCCTAACCTCGTTAGGTTCAGCGATTGAAATATCGGTAGCATCAAAGTGCCACCTCTTCAAATTCACATAGTCGAATTTCTTGTCATTAGCCCTACCCCAAAGATAAGCGACTTCTCTCAAAGTGTAATCGCTATTTCTTTCAGCGTCTTCAACTTCAAACGAAACTAAAACGATAGTTTGCTTTGAGTTTGGAACAGGCTTTGATGGTGAAAGGTAACCAAAGTTACCAGCCTTACCATGTGACTCAATATCTAATAGCGAAATATCCCACTGTCGGCGAGCGTATTCTTTTACCATGTTGGAGATTCGCTTATTCTTGATACTGAATTTATGGAAAACTGGAAGGTCAAGAAGTTCTTCATTTGGCATTCCAAAGATTTCGGGGTAATTCATTTGCCATACGGCTTGAAGAATTGCGTGATTATGAGCGACAGACATTGAACGACCTTTGACATTCACATACCACGAACCTAAACCGTGACATTTTGCGCCGAAAGTGCCATCCTCAGCAATAAGCGCATAACGCTTCGAGCCTTGAACGACACCCGCTTTCGCTACATCGCAGTTCGGTAATTCATCGCTAGTCTTGTTTGAGAACCCGATGTTCAAAGGTTCGAGTGCTTTGACAGCCAACTCGAAACCTTCCGGCGATGTCAAACCCGAATCTGTATCGTTGTAATATGCGTCACTAGATTCATTGACAACCCACATACAATGTCGAATCGCACCAGTTATTGAACTGGCGACAATAGCGTTGAACCATTTACCCGATTCTTCACGCTCTTGACCGTTACGATTTGCGAAACTGCCGTATAGACAGTTGCCAGCCAACTTCCACCACTGATTAGGTACTAGATTTTCTTCTATGATATTGCCTTCTTCATCTTTCTTAGGAAATTTCTTTCGCTCACTATCTGTCATTTTGAATAAACATGGAGTGTCATTTCTTTCTTCGGTCACGATTAGACCTCTAATGATTCGATGTTGTTTTGGTCTTGCGTGTAGATAATCACCTATCGACATTACAGTTCGATAGTTATCTACACTAGCCCAAACTAACCCTTGAGATTTTGTTGGTGTCGAACCTTCGGCACAAACACCAACTCGAAGCGGCACATTGTCAAATGAACCTTCGACTTCAATATGTAACGACCCATATTTCCAATATAATGACGGGTCATTCTGTAATTCTTTGATTATGATTTGACATTCATTTCCGGTTATCCATTCTACACCAGTCCATTTGAAGACCTCCAACAATTGACCACTCGCATTATACGCCCCATCTAAATCACCATAAACGAGATTTGAAAGCGGTCTTCTAATGACACCGATATCTAATGCGCCGGTCATGCCTCCGTAATAGGCTCGCCATGCGAAGTGATGTTGTTCTTCTGTCAAATAAAATGGAGTGTGATATCTTGACATCATATCTTTTGAAACAGTTGCGCCGGATATGAAGCGGTCGGGATTTCCTTGAAAACCCATACTTTCCAAATCGGCGGTCAATCTTACTGCGGCGTGAAAAGTAATTACGGCATCCATAGCCGCATAAGTCAAACTTGTTTCGCCTTCATCGACCAGTTTCGGCATTCCTAGCCTGTCACCAACACTCTTGAGATTTGGTGCATTCCACAACTCTCTAGCAAGTGGCTGAATATCCCAAACTTCACCACGCTTGGCGCAATAAGGCATAGATTTCGCACCGAGATATAACGCCTTAATTCTCATACCGTATTCTTCGTCATCATATTTTTGATATGCTGAATCGAATCGGTACTCTACGCCAGCACCTATCATGCCTCCCATATTCAACTCTTCATGTAAAATCGTTCTGTCACTTAATACACCCAAATCGAAGTTTGCGTTGAATGCGACTCCACACTTTCGCACTTTCCTAGATACATTTTTCATTTGATTTTTCTTATTTCTCTTGACTCTTGGCTGACTACCATAAGTCAACATTTCATATTTTCTTTGACTGGCTAATCTTAGAGAATCCTCATCACTGTAATATTTCACGCTAAATTTGATTTTCTCGTCAAGATAGGATTCTACTCTTGATTGACAGACTTCGGCACTTTCTTCAAACCAACCTTCTAAGGCTAGGATTTCGATTCGCAATTTCTTATCATATAGATATGCGAATTGACTTGAACGAATGGATTTCTTACCGCATCTTGTAGTTTCAGTATCGAAACCAAATAACTGATGAGGTTGATAATTTGGCTTACCTCTTGTGGCTTTCTTTGGTTCGGGTAATGAAGGTGGGGCTTCTGTCACTGGCTTAATTACTCTAGCCATTAGAAATCACCATCATCCATTTCATCACGATTATCTAAGTAATCTTGCCAGTCTTCTCTATTGGCACTTTCCCACTTTTCAATCAAGATATCTTCGACGGAATATCCTGCACGAAGTAATTGCCAGTCGTCGGAGTCCCACTCATCAAGATAGACTTCGAGTTCTCCGGCAGCACTACCATAATCGCTAGGGTCACTTCCGCCATAAGACGAGCCACCGCCACCGCCGCCACCGCCGCCACCGCCTAAACTTTGGCGAGCCGCTTCTTTGAATTCTTCACTAGCACCTTGACCGATTTTGTTTTCAAATTCAACACCGCCGAGATTTTCAAGGATGGTGGGTGTCGGGAATATTGTTCTATCTATAACATCGAAATCTATACCACTACGCTCAGCCTCAACCTCAATGTCTTTGATTGACTGTCTTGCGGCTCTAGCCACATCGGGTCGATTACTTCTCGCTAATGTTTGAAGTCTATCGAATGTTATGCCAGCGTCATATTCGTCGGGCTCAAATCTAAATAATGACGGTAAATTCGGCTGTGGTAATTCTTCATTCTCTCTTGGTAGTATATCATTGACTATTTCTATGTCAATGATGACATCTTCATCTTCCTCGGCCATAGTTGATGACCGTACTCTTACTATAAAAACATCAATAAAAAAAGCCCCCGAAGAAGCCGAAACTTCAACGGGGGCAGTTATTCGGTTGCTATATTTGTGCTTTCATCATCACCGAATATTAGTTCATAATTTGTTATGATTAACCTTAATCAAAGAACTTTGACAGTCCAAAGTCTACCTTTCTCACCAGTGTGGGTGATGTTCAACTCTAGGATGTTATCCATAAAGCAAGCGGCCAAATCGTCGTACTCGACTATTGTTATATCAAGTGCTTTCGCTACTGCGTTACCGAGTCTAATTCCTTCGGGTACGCTCTTGTATCTTGCATTTGGGTGGTTCTCAAACCAAACGGTCAAGGCTTGTGCTTTGTCAGTGTCAATAACTGTTAGGCAATGCTTCACTTCGTTATAGGTTGCCGTTGTCGGTGTCATAGTAAATTGGTCGCCGTCATTGACAACTTCCTCATATACCTTGACGAAAGACAACTCTTTCTTAGGTTCTTCATTCTCGACGATACCGCCGAATAGGGTTTTTTGCTGTGTGTTTTCCATGTTTATTCCTCATTTATTTTTTTGTTTTTTGTATCCGCCGTGTTACTGGCTGGAATTTCAAACCAAGCATCTTCATTGTCATAAGTGATTATGACTTCATCATTTTCTTCACTCATCATGACGACATGCTTTGGTGCTTCTTGTAGAAACCATTCGCTTACGGTCATGGCGCATTCAAGGTCTTTGTTGATACTTTCAAGGATGTCGTTCTGCTCTTTGAGTTTCGTAGCAATAATAGATAAGTCGACCGAAGCAGTTACGATTTCGGCTATTTGCTCGCATACTTTTGGCATAGCATATTCATTGACCCAAACTATGAAATTCATAGCGTCAACCGGATTCAATCCGTTAATGTAGTTTGATTCTGTTACTGGCCTTGGTGTCATCAAAATCAGCCTCTTGTAATTTCTAAGTTGTCGATAGCATTGGAAATCATGTTCTCCACTTCCGCCATGATTGTAAGTTGTGCATCTTCAATGCGTGAGTCGATATTAAGAGATTCGACGATATCATCAACATTCAAGTTGCTGGCTACATCTTCAACATCTATGGCTGAAACTACTTCGTCAAGAATTTCATATCCTACTGTATATGCGTCAAGATTTTGTGCGACATCATAAGCGTCAACTTCGATATACTCGGCAACATCGGAAGTATCCATATTGTATGCGACATCGGAATGGTCGACATATCTAGCCATTTCATCATAGTCAATAGTTAGGTTTGACAATGCACCATTCATTTTGCTGACGAAATCGTCAACCAAGAAATCCATCTTCTCTTCTATTTGTGCTGTAACCTCATCGACAATTTTGTTCATTCTTCGTGCTTTTATATTTTGTATAAATTTCCACATATTATTGTGCCTCCTTCAAACATTCTAGTGGTTGACAGTTAATAAGACTACTTGACACATGGGTATAATAAGTGGGGTTTTGTAAAGTAGAATGTGACAACAGAGAAAGCAACTAACGACAATACCTCATCTTCGGGCATTCCTCCTTCAAATGAAACCGTACTCTCTGTTGTCACGCCCGAATTACAAGCAGCAATCGAGAATTGGGTCGGTTATGGATTCCCGCATTTCTTAGATATGATGAATAAGTTGCACGACTCAAAAATCGTTAATGACCCGATGATTCATACTTTAGTCTTCAATGTCTTCGGCGGATATTTAGTCAACTTCTCAGTTGAATACAACTTGACAGAAGATGTTGAGAAGTCCAATTCTTATGCATTCAATGAATTGATGAATGACCCATCATTGGCATCAATGGCAAATTCGTTCATGAAAAATGCTGTTAATGACCAAATCAGCAAGGTGATTGACTAATGGCAAAATATGAGAAGCATGATACTGACGAGAAAAAGTATCAATGTCCCGACTGTGATTATGGTCATGGTGCTGGAAATGGTAAGAGTCGACAAGCGATTTCATCACACTGGAATAAAGTTCACAAAGATTCTCGAATATCCGCTTCTACCCCTAGTGAAGAGGTTGATAATCCCGATTCCTTAGAAGTCAAAGAATCCTCTAAACCGGAATGGTTACGATTCGACATGGATGAAGAAAGTGAAGATGTCGAAACCATTTCAATATCCCCACTCGCACAATCGTTCATTAAAGGTCTATCAAGAGATGGGCGTGACCCACAAACTCCGAAAGAACTCAAACAATATTATCAGCATCAAGGTAAGATGCTGGCTTGGTTTTTCACTGGAATAATCGACCCGCTAATGTCTTGGTATGGTCGGACAATAACCACAAACCCAAACTTCGATGTCAAACGAAGTGCTGGCGATATCAAATTGCTCGAAGAATCTTCAACTCAATGGTTAGAATATCGTCAAATAGATTTGCCAGTCACACCCGATTTGATTATGGCGGCGACAGTTGGCTCACTGTATGTCCCGACAATTCGCAAAATCCATAAAAATCGTGACCCATCAAGACCTAGTTTCATTAAACGGTGGCGACAACGCAGAGCGTTGCGGAAGGCGATGAAGATGGAGAGAATGAAGAATGCTTGATATCGAATCGTTATTTGGTAGTGATAGAACGAAACCAGCCTGTCGCCAAGTGTACGGAATTTCGGGTACTGGAAAAACTGTGTTTTTATGCGAGTCGCTAAGAAAAGCGGCGAGGTCAAAATCGTTTGGTGGTAAACATCGTTTCGTGATTTTTGATGTCAAAGCAGATGGTTATCAAACTCTAGCACCACCAGTCGAAACGGGTGAAGAAGCAATCGAGAAAATGACTAATGACAAAGTGGTCGTCGTTCATCCCGACATTATTGGTGCACCACAATATCTTGACCAAATTATCGACCAATTGTTTAGAGTTGCGAATAGCGACCCCGATTTTTCAGCGACTTTGATTGTTGAAGAATGCTCAACTTTCATCGGGTCATCGTCGGGTAGCATCCCACCATCAATCAAGAGAATGGCAACTCAAGGTAGAAGTAAAGGACTCACTTTAATATTGGTCAATCAGCGAGCATTGACTAACAAGTGGACAGATTCGCAAAGCCAAGGAATTACTATGTTTAGATTGGCGAAGCCCGATTCTAAAATGTTGTATGACCGATGGGGGTTGAATGCTGATGAGATAGATGCGAAGTTGGCAGAAAATAAATTCAGTTTCGCTCATTATGATTTAGAAGATTTGTCAGTGTCATATTATGATGCTATCGAAATCCCCGACTTGAGAATTCCGATAGTGATGCCGAAGAAATCACGATTCACGAAGTTCTTCAAATTCCTTGAGTAATCACTCGGCGTAAGGTAGACCACAGATTTCACAGGTTTCTTGATTCGAGAAAAATTTCTCGACGAACTCCATAATGACGAATTCCACATTTGCGGGCATTTCAATTTGGTTTAGACATTTACAATACATTTTGCTCTCTCCTTCTAAAGATTAGAGATATTTTTTTTTTGGAAGTTTTCACTTCGTCAACGAAAATTTTCATCTCCTATCTAAAGACTGCATATCCCAAAAACCCAAAAGTTTCGCAAATAAAAATAAAAACTTTTAGCGAGTTATATTAATGGGACATTCCATAGTTTGATTCATGGCTTATATGAACAGTCTACTAACAGGCATGCAACTAGCATTCTATGTAGGTATCACTCTAGCAGTAGTAAATGGTCTAACTACTAGATTGACCGGCAAATCAATGGATGCACAAATATCGGAACGACTACCAACTTTCGGAGGCGGTCAATAATGGGAATTGGTAAGACAATCGCATACATGGCTCTTTGGTCAGTTGGATTCATAGCGGCTAGGGCTATCCTCGCTTCTCCTATGAGTTCAGTTGAGAACTTTATCGGTGGAAACGGAGGCGGTCAATAATGGCTTATGTAGACCTCGTTTCAACTCAAGTCACCCCAGTTCAAGGCGGTGCAACATACAACTTTTCTTTTGACACGCCTGTTTCAATGGATGGTAGTCCACATCTAACTCACATCGGTTTCCAAATTGATGGTGTTGTAGATGTTGGTGCCACTTATTCATCCGGTGGAATTGGTGCTTTGATTTCTAATTACAGAATCAAGGTCGGTTCAAACACATTGCTAGATTTTAATGACCCTGCACCGGCTGCCGATGCTTTGGTTCAATCAAATCTTTCTTTCTTGTCTGCTAAAGTTGGTGGATGGGATGCATGTAGAGAATCAGCCGCAGATAATTTCGTCGGTGAACTTACACTACCATTTGGTATTGATGCAACTCGTTCGCATCGAATGAATGTTACAATCACATTACTTTCCGAAACCGCTTGGTGTGGAAAGCCGTTCACCGTCGCCGCTACTGATTTCAATATGGTGATGTATTATGGAACTGCAAAAGATTCCACACTTTACGGAAGCCGTCAAGATTTCACTTTGACTAATGGTGCTGAAAGACAAATCACCGCATACGGTAAGGCTGGTTGGAATATGCTAGGAATAGCGGCGATTAACGACACCAAAGCCGACGAAGTTTCACAGATTAGAACCAACAACGGTGCCTTTAGAGCATTGAAGGTTCAACAGTGGAGAGTTCTTGATTCTACTTATACTCAAGGTGTGCAAGATACCAAACCCGATTCAGTTGTTTGGTCTGCCGCAACCGAGAGAGCAGGATTCGTTTTCCTAGACTTGAAGCGTTTAACTGCTGGTGCTGACATTACAATGAGTGTCACATCAACAGCGAATACCACCTATTCTTTCTTCCCGATTTGGGTAGCACCGATAGGTCGTAGTTCCGGCAATCCTACAAGACAAACGCAGTCCACTGTAAGTTCAACCGCAAACGATGTCGAAGGACAATCTTTGAACTGATTGGGGTTGGTTCCCCATGAGTCAAAGAAATCCTACCAAAAGTGAGTTTTTCACTTTTGAGGGTAAGCAACAATCGGGTGCTGGTGAGAACTTTTTCGCTGTCAATACTTCCGGCTCTAAGCAGGTGGTATTTGCTAGCGATGGTTTGGGGTGGAACATCACAAACCAGCCGAGAAGTTCAGTGCTTGATGTAATAGGTGCGATACTAGAAACAGCACAATACATGCCTTTACCATCATGCCCCGATAATGGCAATAACGGTGAAGCGAGTAGTCATTTAGTGACTTCTACTAATGACGAAATGCTATATGTATTTTTGAGTCCCAATTCTAAAGCGAAAAGATGTCATGTGTGGGTGATACGATGAGCGCACTAGATACAGAACAAAACGAGCGAATTCGTTTGGTAGAATCAAGAGTCAACGACATTGAAAATCAAATGAATCGGCTCATTGGTGAATTAACTCAAACAATGAGAATACTCAAAATCGTAGGTATCGGATTAGGTGCCATGATTGGAATTGATGTGCAAGGATTGGTGATGTAAATATGAGAAATGAAGTTGATAAATATAGTCTGTATGACTTGAGTAGAATGGCAGGATGTTCACAACCGGAAGGTGAAGATACAGATGGTGCCAAATTCTTGAGAGAATGCATTTCAATGGCTATGGAAATCGACAATTATTATGATGAAGTTGGTGGTGACGAAATCGCTGAAACTGCTGACGGTCTAGTACCAATATACACAAGCGAACTATGGAATGTTTGGGTTGATTGTGGTGGATATAGACACGAAGGCGAATTTCGAGATTTCGCTAGGTCAAATGATGTCGGTGACATGATGAACCGAATTGCTCAAGCAGATTGCTATGAATGGGCTTACAATATTCTAGGTAGTTTTGTGAGGGATATGGAATGAAATTCTTGAACTTCCCTATCGCTAAAGAAATCAAGGCGAAGGTCGACAAGGCCGCCAGCCGTAAAGGTAAGAGATTGAATTATACTCGACCTACAAAAAGAGAGGCAGAAGTTGAACCGACTCCTGTTTCAACTCCTATGAATAATGAAGAGAAAGTAAGTCGTGCGAGCGCAAACGACTCAAAAAAGCGCAGAAGTTTGCGAGGGCGATATTCATGAGAATTAAATTGTCTTGGATTCTAATCGCCGCCGGAGTCTATTTCGTTTTTATTCGAGGTAAAAATAACATTCCTGTACCCAATGCAATTGCGGTTGAGGATGTCACGCACTCAAACAATTCTTACGGGATGTGAAATCATGAAGTTAGGTAATTACATAGTAATTGGCGGTTTGACATATCTCGCATTTTACATGTTAATTGGTCGCAAGAAAGAAGAAGTGATTCTTGAAGAAGGTGGCGTACCGATTTATTCGGATAGTATTGAAGAAATTAATCGTGGTGGCGGTATCATAGAATATCGAAGTAAAGACGGTAGATTATCTTCAACAAATGTCGGTTTCGGCAGGTATCAAGATGGCACTAGAGAAATGTATGTCGGCGGACAAATGGTAAGTTCGACAGCGAACCCGCCTACAACTTCGCCAACTCCTAGAGTTGAAAGCGATTTGAATTCATACAACTCAATAAATGGCTCCGGTGGCAGGTCGGTGGCATTCTAATGGTAGCAAGACGAATTCAAGATATCATCGAGAATGACGGTATCATAGCCAGCGAAATGCCTTTGGCTAATTTTTATGTCGAAGAACCATACACATTTACGAATAATGGTTACACCATGAAACTGCAAGATTATGACTCACTACTGCCGTTTGGTGGGGATAGAGGCGGTCGACTGTATTGGTTAGTGGCTAATGATTACGAAATTGATGTCATTGTTTACACTAATCGAAACGGTTACTTTTCGGGTTTGACCAATGATAGGGCGCACAATTTAGAAGTTGACTCCGGATTGTTTGGTCTTCAAAGACCGAGCAATGCCGATTCATATATTTCGTTCACCATGCGACCCAACTCGGTTTTAGGGTTAGATGTCGAAGGTGATAGAGGGGCTTGGTCATATTCCGGCGATAGATTCAACCAAATAATTGAGCAAGTCGGGTCTGTTGGGAGTCCTAATGGCAAGTCGTTCATAGCAATATTGACAAATCCTTACGAAGATTATTCTAACGCTTCAGTGACCACAGTCACCTCGAAAATGTTGGATTACAATAATTTAGACCAGTCGTTTTGGATTGAAATTGCGGCGGTTCGCCAAGTCGACCCAAGAATGCAAGAGAGGGAAGATTATGGTGGAGTAGAAGAGGAATTAGTGCCGACTACTATTGCGGTCGGAGAATGGCAGATAGTCACAAACGCACAGTTTCCGAGTGGTGCGTATGTTACTGAGGCCGACTCTACTGATACTATGTGGTCGGTTTCTATTCGACAACGAGTGAATTATATTATCACGGAATACGCACTTTTTATAGATGGAATATTACAAGAAAGCACAGTCAGTCAGTCATTAGCAATCAATGTCCCGAAGTGGCGAAGTGCTATCGAAGCAAGAAGAGAACAAGGTCAAGATTACACTCCGACAACACCACCCGAACCGATTATTGATGGTGATGATGTTCTCGGAAATTTGAAAATGGCTGGTATCGGTTTGATGGTAGTTCTTGGATTAGTGGCGGTCATAGTTTTAGGTAGGCGTTAATATGGCTAAAGGTATAGAAGAAGTTGAAATTAATTGGGTTCCCGAAGTAGATATACGGGTTAGGGGTGCGGGCGAACCCGATATTGTAAATATATCCGGTTTCAGTACGAGAGAGTCTAGGTCACGATATTCGTCGTTCACACGGCGAGTCCCTTACATGGTCGTGGGTGGCCTTGTGAAAGTTGATACTCGACGGAATTTCTTGAACATCGAAATAGAGATTGATGGTTGGGAAGAGTATGACATCGCCGTAGACTATGTTCTACTAGATGAGGATGCTGAAAATGAACTAAGACTCGAAGGTATTCGTACCACATATCAAGCGGGCGAAGACCCACAACCTAGAGTTAATTTGAATGGAACTATATATGACATTGAAATGATGCCCGATGGTAATGAAAGAAATCTCGTAAGAATAGAGTTCGATTTAGATATAGACACAAAAGAAATGAGTTTGACGGAGTTGGTTTGGGAATGAATAGAATGACAGAAGCGATTGATGAATTGATTGAAGATATGCGAGATATGGTCGGCGAGCGTGATACATTGGGTCGAAGTGATTACCTCGAAGAGTGGTTGGAAGATTTGGTTTTTTTAGGTGAACAAGCCGCCAATTTACTTAGAGAAATTAGTGACCCCGACTCAATACCGTCGATTAGGGATGTGGTAAAATGACAATAGACGAGTTGAAAAATCACCCATTCATAGTGCTATTAGGAATAGCGGCGGCGAGTATATCCGTTTACACATTTATTACAAGGAAGTGAGAATCATGGCGAAGAAAAATAAGAGATTATGGCGTTTCGCTGATTTTCAAAATATGTTGTATGCTAAAAGAAATTCATCCGGTAGTTATACATGGCTACCTTTTACATTTGAAAAAAAGAAGTGAGAATTATGGCGAAGAAAAAAGGATTATTGCCAAGTATGACAAAACCTTATCTTGAATGGCTTAAGACAAAGAATCCGACATTATACAAAATGGTGGTCAATAGAGAAGAATCAATAAAGAAACTTTACAAAAGGAAGTGAGAATCATGCCTTATGTTAATGACAAAAGATGCGGTAGGGTTCGAGTATCATCTAAAGTTAGAGTTGGTAAAGTAGGGTCAAAGCGTCAAAGGTCATATTGTGCTAGAACTGCAAAAATCAAAGGTAACTGGCGAAGTAATCCATGTTCAAAGAATGCCATTCAGCGTAGAAGGTGGAAGTGTTGAGAATAGTGGGACAAAGCGGCAGAACGCCGAAATATTACAAACGAATGAGTAGCGGCATCGCTTTGTATGTACCATTACAGAAAGCGTTGGAAATAGTCAACAAATCACTGAAGAAGGGTTTTCGTGTGGTTTCAAACGCCGCCGGAACTGACCGAGATGAAGTGGTAAAAAGAAAAGACAATTACGGTCGGTGGAGAGAAGTTCGCCAAAGGACAAGGATATTTGACATAATTGATGACGGTTCGGGCGTCTTTGTGGAGGACAAAAAATGAGTGGCAGAAGAGGCGTTCCGGCTTTTACAAATCCTAGAATCTTAACGAACCCGCTATTCATAGGAATAATCGTGGTCGTACTGACTTACGAATTCTTAGTTAGTCGGTCGGATAATTAGAGCCATTCAACAGGCCGATTTCAAACGAACTGGAAATTTATCACTACTGTTT
>WLWH01001887.1_pt1 | contig 12715 bp, 14 predicted proteins | sample 6712741 | NCBI WGS metagenome assembly WLWH01 (sample SAMN12718694, study PRJNA515312) | sponge metagenome | isolation source: marine sponge | host: Mycale hentscheli | place: New Zealand: South Island, Marlborough, Capsize Point | collected 2003-05-01 | reverse complement strand
CTGAATAAGTATCTGATATTCTTGTGTTAAATAGACTTGCCATATTTTTTATTTTTTTCTTGTTTCTTTAAAAACGTTTTTAGTTTTTCTATATTTTTTTGTTTTGGTTTATATCTCATAATACCCAGCCATTAAATAAAGCATCATAATCAGGATATATGTCGTCATTTGTATTACTTGTATATTCAGGATAATCAGATTGGTTAAAAGACATAAAATCAATAAAGCGTCTTGAATAGTATTCCATAAATTCCCTTGCTTTATCAACTAAATAATCTACTTCGTTTTTACTTACTGTTTCGCTTGTTTCTGACCTATGTTTAAATACACCACCATTTTTAATTGAATAAGCTGCAAAAGGAATATAATATACTTGTGCTGCCCAAATTAACATTGGTTGTAAATAAGTGTTTAGTAATGTTTTGTATTTAGCATTTGCTACGTCATCAATTTCGCCATTAGCTATTAATGTTGATATTTTATTATATAAATCTGTTCCTGTATAGTTTTGTATGTCAATTTCTTGAGCTACTTTAATAAACTGTATAAATTTATCAGTATCTACATTTCCATCTAAAATGGAATTTCTTACAAGGTCAGTTCTATTTATAAATAATGCTGTTGCCATAATTTTCTATTTTGGGTATGCTCCTCTATTAGGCATATTAATTGGTGCTATTTCTGATTGTTTAGTTCCTCTTGGATTCTTTATATACGTTTTAGGTATTGTTCTTGTTTTCTTGTAATCGCTTAAATCTTTAGAAGGTTTTGTATTTTTCTTTAAACGATATAGTTGACGCATCCATTTATGTCTACAATAAATCCCACCTTTAAATTTAAATAAATCATAAGCCTTTTTGTTATGTCCTAATTCTCTATTTACACCATCTCTTGACGCTTTGTCAATATCTTCAAGTCTATATACAATTCCACTTTTAGATAAACGCATCATATTCTCACAAAAGTCTCTTGTAGAATTGCTTGGTTTTTTAGAACCTACTGCATACTTATATCTAATTTTATAGTTTTTAGAATCTAAATAACTAAAGCCATCTGGTTTAGCAGTAATTTCGTCTTTTAGTTGTTGAAATAAACTCTTTTTTTCATCAATACAAATGTTAGCCCAGTCCTCGTCGCTTATTTCAGAACCTTCTTGTAATTCATCTACAAGTTCCCATTCTTCATTTATTACTTCTCCTTTTAAGTTTTCTAAAATAACTTCTCCAAGTTCACTTGACATTTTAATCGGAATACAATTAGGAACTAATCGACCACCTTTTACTTTCATTCCGTATTGTTCGTAACCAGCTTCACAAGGTTTTTTTAAATCTATTTCATCGTGTGATTCGCAAGGCATATACCATACCTTGTCTCCTTCTTTGTGTTCGTGATGACCTGAACATCCCATTTTTTCTGCTTGTTCTTCTGCTTCTTCTTTAGTTTCGTAAACTTCGTAACCATCTACTTCTTTTAATTCTACAGACATTTTAACCCCTGTTTCTTCTTCTATTTCTTCATCACTTTGTACACTTCTGTCAACATCAGTAAATTCTAATGGCTGTAACGTTATAAAGTATAGGTTTAAGGCAATATTATTGTAAGCAAGTATAGTATCAAAGGAATCTATTAAAAGTTCCTGAAATGGTCTTATAACAGTATTATCCATAAGCAAGGAAGCAGTTTTTATTTCATCTGCATTGTTTCCTAAACCTGTATTGTCTTTTATACCTAATAACATAGGACTAACTACCCTATGAGCTACTAATACTTTACTTTGTGATTCATCACTTAAAAATTGGTATTGGTTATGTGCATCACTTAATTGAACTGGTGTTATTTCAGCTTGTGCGTCTTTATTGTCGTTAAAACTTAAAATAAATTTACCTGCATTAGAACTACCTGAAAACTTTTGTGCAATTCTTGCTTCTATAAGTTCCCTTTCTTGTGGATTAGGTGTTCCGTTGTTAAAGTTAATTAACATTGAAGGGCTTAAACCATTCATTATGTTGTTTAGGTGGTAATTAGAAATTTCTTCTTCTAATTCAGCATATTGAATACCCCCTTGATAATCTACAGGTGCGTAATAATAAAATCCAGACTTGTAAGGCTTTATGTAATATATTTCTATATTTTCTTTTGACATTCCATAAGCTGGTATTCTTAATGGCTTGTCGCTTGGTTTTAGTTTAGCCCAGTCTTTGAAATAATAGTAAGCAGGTATATCGCCATCTTCATTACATTTTTCTGCTCTTAATGTTTCAACTGGTATATGTTCTACTTGTGCTATTTTATTTCTGTCTTTAGAATAAATAATTTGTATTGCACATTGACCCATAAGTTTAAGGTCATAACTTAATTTTCTAACTACATCTTTTTTTAGAAGTGTAATCATTTCTGCGTATTGTTCTGGCTTTCTACTTGAATCAGTAGCTCCTAAACCTTTACCGTAAATTTGTTGGCTAATACCATTAATACAGGCATTGTTTGTAGGACTTCCATTGTATCTGTCTATTAAAAATTGAAAGTAATTATTGTCATCGCCATAAGCTATCCAATCTTGATTAGGTACTTCAACAATTTCTGGGCTTGTATAAGTACTTAAATTTACAAAACTTACTTCTGATTTAGACCCTCTAACAAATTGACCTAAACTATTTCTTTTTCTTTTTTTCATATTACAATGTAATCATTATTATAAGAATTGTCTGTTATGTATTGACCTTGATTTATGTCATAATATAAATTATCCATTTGGTCTATTTCTTGGTCTGTACAGAAAATCCTGTCTTTAAATATATCTACAATGTTTGTTGTATCTACATTCCAAAATTCATTATATAATTCCCAAAGAAAATAATTAGTATTCCAAAAGTTTGGGTCTGTATATAATTCTAAATCGTAAAAATGACCTTCAACAAGTATAGGACTAAACGCTTGTGAAAATGTTAAATAATTTCCTGATGTTATAGCTCCTGTAACTTCATATATTTGTTTGACGTTTGTACTGTCGTCTCTTATTGATAAAGTAAATTCATCAGCGTAAACTCTTGGGATTACCTTAAAGTTTTGAGCAGTAGTTAAAGTCTTTAATACAATCATTTTATATATAACGTAATAAATAAGTTATTTTGTGAAAACATTAATGCAAAAAAAAAGCACCCCAAAGGATGCTCTTAATTTAATATCAATAAATATTAGTTAGGTACTATTTGAGCAATGTCAGCAGTAATTAATCCTGAATCTAAAAAGTAAGGAGCTAATTCTTCCTGTCCTTCCATTACTAAAGTGAATCCTGATAAATCTCCTGCAGCAGCTCCAGTAACAACAGTTCCTGAAACAAATTCCATTCCGTTTTCAAGTCCACATAAGAATTGATTTCCGTAATAATCTTCAACAACTACATAAGGTCTTGCAACTGCAATATCTTGTAATTCAGCTTGAGTTTTAGCTTCAAGGTATGTTAAAGTTAAATTTAAAGTTTGAGTATAAAAAGTAGTTCCATTTTCTCTTGAACTTGTTACAGTTGTTTCAAGTGATGAATTTCCTTTTACGTCAAATTGATACCAGTCTGGCTGTGTTCCTGCAATAGTTGTTACTTGCTTTGTAGTCGAATCTACAGTAACGCCAGTAATACCACCGAAGTCTCCAAACCAAACTGTTTTTATGCCACCGAAGGCACTTTTACAAGGTAATTTTCTCCCTGTGTTTAATGTACAAGCCATAGTTTATATTTTATTTTATAAAAAAAAGGGTAAGTAAGCATATACCCACCTACCCTTTATTTTTGGTTAATTTAATTTATTAAGAATAAAGTACTATTTCAGACCCTATTCCATACTGAACTCCAGCAGTAAATCTCATAATTACTCTTACGTTTTTACTTCCGTCAATGTCAGCCATATCAATTAGCTTAACAAGGTTGTAATCAGACATTAAGCCTGTTCCAAAGAATAAGTTAGATTTTTGTGCAGCTAATGCATAGTTGTTTGGTAAACCATTAGCAACAAAGATTTTTACACCATCAATAGAAAGATTTTCTCCTCCTGCATACCATAGTGTACCTCTATTGTCAATTCCATTTGCACCTACAGAACCTACATTTTCAGTTCCTGCAACGTTTGTTATAGCAGCATAACCACCTAAAGCTCTTACATACGCTTTAGCAATGTTTTGTGAAACGTAAATGTGTAAATCGTCTTTACCATATAATGTGCTTGGAATAGCATCTACAATTTTACCTAATTCAGCAATAACATTTCCTGAATCAACTCCTCCACCTACAGCAGCAACGTCAATTACGTCTGCATCAGCAGTAGCTAAAGTTGTGAATCCGTCAAATTCTCCAGCTTGAGCACCACCAAGATTTCCTTGCCAGATATTGCTTTCAGTATTAGCAGATACTTGTTCTGCAACGTGAGCTATTAAGAAACTTGAAAAATCAGGAGGTAAATTATCAAAAGCTGAATAGCCCATAGATACTGCACCCCAGTCTGACTCAAAAGGTGTTTTACATAATTCAAGGTTAACTTGAAATTCTGTTGGTTGTATGATTCTTTCAGTAAGAGTTACAGACCCAGCAGATGTGAAGTCACAAGAATCATCTGTAATTAAACCAGAAGTAACTACTTTTTTCATAACTTCTTTAAACTTGATGTTTGGCTTAATTTCGATAGCACCCTGACTTAATGTGTTACCACTCAATAGAGCAGCAGCGATGTACTTACCTGCAAATTCTCCAGCATAAGTAGTAGTAATAGTTGGTTGTGGCATAATTTTTTATTTTATTTATTTAATTGATTTAATATATAGTCCATTGTAGAAGGCTTTCTGTTAGGAGCAATTCTAAAATTTTCCTTTTTTGCATTTCCAGCTTCTGGATTATGCTTGATTGGAGCAGCAGCAGGTTGTGATAATTCTTCCTTTAGTTGCTCGTTTACTTCTTCGTTAAATTCTTCTTTTACTGTTCTGGATTTAGGTTGTCTATTAACTTCTTCTTCCATTTCAACTTCTTCTTCTTCCATATTGCTTTCTCCTACTTTAGATTTAAGGTCAGCAATGGCATCTTCAAGGTTTTTAATTCTTTTTTCCATACCAGCCCAGTCCTCTACGTCAGCTTCTTCTTCCATTTCTTCTTCCTTGTCTTTGTACTCTAAATCTTCGGTTTCATCTTTAGATTCTTCTTCCTTTTGTGGAACTTCGTCAGATACTTCTCTAACGTCATCAATAATTCCTTCTTCTGCAACAACTACAAGTCTACCATCTTCAAGTAGGTATTCCCCTACTGGCATAGCAACTTTTTCGTCATCTGTTAGAATGAATATCTCTTTACCTTTTTCAAACGATTCTGCTTCTACACGAGTACCGTTTTCAAGTTTTTGTTCTTCAAGTTTAACTTCTATATTTAGAAGGGTCTTGATTTGGTTTAACATTTCAGTTGATTTCATAATTATATATATAACGTGGTTAATTAATTTTTTTGCATTTTCATATTGTTCTTGATATAACTCCTATGCCTTGCGCCCATAAAGAGCCATCACAACATTTTCTTGAATAAGTATTTTTGTCTTTACATAAACAAGCACGTCTTGAACTTTTAGGACTCGAATGACTTGGGAAGAAAGGTTTTTTAGGCATTAGTTAATATGTCTTTTATTTTATCTAATAAATCGTCTGCTTCTTTATCTTCTGATAATCCTACAGAATCTTTTGGTCGTTCCATTTTATCTGCAAAGTAACCTTCTATTGAAAACCCTTTTACCTTGCCTGTTTTTACATAGTCATTCCAGACTTCATCATTATTGACTTTTACTGCACCCATCCAAGTACCTACAGGTACATTCATACCATACTTTCTGGACTTGTCGTGTACTTCATCTTCAACAAGCCAAGATTCTACTAAACTTAAACCACTTAATGAATGTTGGTGTTCTAATGTTGAATTGTTTTGATTGCCTTTTGTCAAATACATTTGGGATGCTTTCAATACCGTATCTTTAGAGAAGTATATATAATATTCATCTTCTCCATTATTTCGATATATAGGCTTGTTTGGTATTAATAAAGCTCCCATTAATATCTTTTTTTCTTTATCTATTTCTGCAAGTTTTATTTCATTACTTTTTAAAGCAACAAAATCTTCTTCTATGGCAGGATTTTCAACTATGGATATTGCTTCGATTCCAGATTCTTCTTGATTTTCGTCAAGTATCAATTCAACTATCTTCATATTTTATATAACGTTATTAATTAAAAATTTTGCATTTATATAGTAGCTCCTTCTACAATATTTCTTTCAAGCCCTTGTGCAGTTGTTACATCGTTGCTTACAACGTATGCTCTTACTGGTTCACTTGCTTGACTTCCTATTGCGTCTGCTAACTGACTTGTTTCTCCTTGACCTACTACATTAAAAGCTGGTGGTGCAGATGGTGTTGGGGGAACAGGCGAACCTCCTCCTACTGAACCTCCTGCTGGTGGCGTTGGGTCTGGTGTTGATGTTATTGTTTTTATGTTTGCAATACCTGCTGCCGTAACTGCTGCTGCACCTATAAATCCAAATATACCTCCTTGAGCTAATGCTTTAGTTGCTCCTGCGTAAGTATCTCTAATAGCTTGTACTATTGCTATAGCTTTACCAAACTTTGAGTTTTTACCAACAATAGTTGCAAGGTTTCCTAAAGTTTCAGTCATTTGTGCTTCTTTAGCCTTATCTAAATCTTTTTGTATTTTAACTTGATTTCTTGCACTTTCTTCTGAATAAGCATCCAACTCGTTTTGTGCGTCTTGAAATGCTTGTGTTCCTGCTTGGTATGAATCTCTTTTTTCTTTTAACCTTTTTTCTTCTAATTCTTTTTCTTTTATTGCATTAGATTGTTGTGCTTGTAATCTTAATACATCATTCTCCATCATTTCTGCATTAAAATTTCTTTCAGCTATTTGTCTTTCTGCCGTTGCATCTGTTTCTGATTGTGCTAATTCAATTTTTTCTTTTTGCAACGCTACACGATTAGACTCTTGTTCTGACATAAAGCCTTCAATTTGTGCTTCAACTGCCTTAACTTCGTTTTTAGCTTCTAATAAAGCAATGTAATCTTCATCTTTACCTGTCAAATCAAATTGTGCTTGTGCTGCATCTTGTATAGCTTTTACATTTTCAAGCATTAATTTTTCTTGCTCCTCAAGTTTTTGTTTTAATAATTCGTTTGCTTTTATTCTATCTTCAATATTTATTAAATCATTATCTCTAATTTGTCTTTGTTGTTCTGCTTGTCTATCGTAATCTTCTATCAATCCTTGATTAGCTGCTCTTGCTATATCTGCTGATTTTTTTAATTGTATATTTGCTTCTGCATTTTCATAGGCTGCTTCAATACTAATTTCTTTAACTCCTTCAATAACATCTCCAGCTATACTTGTTGCTTCACTTACTGCTTCTGTAAAATTATTTGCAATAGAACTTGATGCGTCAACAACGTCATCTTTTATGTTTATAAATTCTTGACCTACTTCATCTAATTGTGATTTTAATTCAGCAATTCTTGCGTCATCATTGCCACCAAGCCAAGATTGCTCCCAAGCGAGTTGTGCACCTATTATTGCACCTTTGATAGTTTGAAATGCTACACGAACTGGAACTAATGCAATATCAAGAACACCTTTTAAAACCTTACCAAGAGCATCGAAGTTTTCTGTAGATTGTGAAACATTTTTATAAACTCCTGCTATAACATCCCCAACTTGTTTTCCAACACTTGCTATAGTTTGCATCACTACATTAAACTTGTCTACAACTGCTTGATTTTCTTTAAAAGCAGCAAACAATAAACCAAATGCAGAAACAATTAAACCAATACCTGCAGCTTTATATGCCTTACCGATTCCTTTTAAACCAAATGCAACTGCTTTTAACCCTCCTTTACCTACTTTTTTACCTGCACTACCTACTGCAATTAAGCCTTTTTTTAAAGCAGAAGTATTTTTTTTAGTATCTTCTGTTGTTTCATTTAGATTTACTAAATTATCATTTAAAGATTTTATACTTTTTATAGCACCTTTATTGTCAACTTCTAACTCTATTTGTAATTTTTGACCCATTTTATTTCTCTTTTAATTTGTTTAAACCCTTCTTTAAAGGTTTCAGCTAATTTATATTTGCCTTGTGCAATTCTAATGCTTTCTGTTTCTCCGTCTACGATCTTAAGTAACTCTAATATATTTTTTATCATAATTTTAAGGTTGACCACATAATATGTTTGTTATAACTCCTGATGAATTTACTGTCATACTCATTTGATATGAACTGTCTGTACAGCGTGTTGTTGTTTCGCTTGAACCTACTTGATAATATGTTCCTGATGCTAATGTTGTTGTTAATGCTGTATCTGTATATATAACATCTCCATTCGATAAATTTTGTGCAGCTCCTATTTGACTTTCATAATAGTAATTGGAATAATTAGGATATGTTTGATATACGTCTGTTAACACTCTAAAATTACCAGATATATTGTTAATATAATTATTGTTAAGCAATTCCATTGAACTTTCTCCTGTTATTAAATTAGTAGTCATATTGTTTATATTATAACTCTGATTATTAATAACTACCCTATCATTCATATTTAACTTATAAATAATCTTTAATGGTAAATAGGCTTTTAATTTTGTTAATCTTCTTTTACTATTAAATATGTCTTGTATGTATGTTAAATAATTTTCTTGAAATAATGTTCCTGTAAAATCAGTATCTAAACTATATTCATTTATTTCTAAATAAAAGTTTATGTTTTTTGTACTTGTTGAAGAACTTAAACTTAAACTATTGCTCGGCACATAATAAGAAGTTAATTTTGAATGAGTACCTGACAAGTCATCTTGAAATGATATTGGTGTTATTCCAGAACCAGTTTGTCTAATAGGATAAAAAATTAATGGTTTACCAAAAAATGCTTCAAGGTTGTCATCTACAAAATAACCCCATTGTATCGTTGTCTCATTATTTGGAGCAGATAGTGTAGTGTTAGCATCTACTAATCTTTCATATTGTAAATGTTCAAAAGGTAATGTTACTTTGTAAACAGGATTAGGAGCATCAAAATTATTACCTACTGTTGCATTACCTGTAAATTGTTCAGCTCCCCAACGTTTGCCTTGTAACTGTTCGTATTGTAAAGCAAGTAATGTTCCTGTTCCTTCGTAAGCAAACTCTATTTCTCTATATGGCAAAGCTACATTTACTTGACCTGTATTTGTATCTACATATTCGCTTATATCATAACTTGTTCCTGCTGCATAAAATTCATCTAATTTCTGTACTTTAATTTTACCAAAGTCAGCATCTTGTGCATCACTAACATAATAAGCTGTTAAATTAAACATCTTAAATAAGCCTGTAAGAAAGTCTAATATTTTCATATCAGGTATTTGTTCAGTAATTATAAACTGAAGTGTAGCAGTAGCACCAAATGAACCTGTATCGTATGTATCATTCCATTGTTGACCATCTGCAAAACCTGCAAAATCCCATTCTATTTTAGAGAATGTTATATTAGCACTTACTCTTATTATAACTGTATAAATTTCAGCATCCATAAAACCCATATCTGCAGGGTCGTAAGTATTGTCTCCTGTTTGTTGTGTAAATGATGCCCATACCGTAGTGCCTCGATTTATTATTACATCATAAGGTTCTGATGAAGATGTTTCTATTATTAGTTGTTGTAGTATAGTAGGTAAATAACCTTGATTAATTATTATACCAGAACCAGTTACGTTAGTAGTTTTAAAATTAATTGTAGACAAAGGGAATGTATCTACTAAAGTAGGAAATGTAGTAACTTGTTGAGCAGGTTGTACTAATCCTTTTTTTCTATGTAACCACATATGTAGATTATAAAACTCTGCATTACTTGTACTGAAAAAGTCATCTGTAAAAACCAATGAGGGATAATTAACTGTAATAGCCTCTATTATTTCATATAATCTTATAGCGTATTTTAAGTCCTTCCAGTAAACGCCATTTGAATTAGTACCTCCTCCTGTATGCCAATATAAATTACCATTGTCTGTACCGTGTGTTTGTGAATCGTAATATAATCTTGATATTGTTCCACTTGCTCCTGAAGTAATTAAAGGACATAATATAGCATTGCTTGTGTTTTGTAATTTTGCTTTTACATTTGTTGCATCATAATTTAAATTGTATTGGTCTAAATCACTTAATGCACCAAGTTTGTCATCTCCTAATATGTCTTTTATGTTTACCGTTTCCCCAAAGAATGTAATACGATAGGCATACGCTTTATTTAGTTTTAAGTCAACACCATCAAGTCTTATATAGCCTTGCTTAAAAGCTACGTTATTAAGTTCTATGTTTGCATCTACTTTGTTTCTTGCATCAAACCCACCAGTTATATTAAAGTTATAATAATGTTGAAATATCTTATTGTTAGTTTTAGAAGCAGGTACTGTAAATGTTTGAGTAAATTCAGTAAATATTTTTGCAGGGTCTTTTATGTTTTGTATTGATTGGTTAAACGAAACCTGTTCATCTTTAAATAGATCAATTCTTTCATCACTAATATATAGTTGTAGTTTCTGCATTATCTAATGTTATTTATGTAATCAAATGACATATCAAAATCAAATGTATAATCTATTAGTTTGTCGTTTAATGAAGTCTTTTTAACCATACTATTTTTTCTAACATTTACAGGTATTACTTCATCAGTAGTTGGGTCAGTTTCTTTTGGTCTTGTAATCCATACTTGTTCTGATAATAATAATTGTTCAAACCATTGATTTGCCCATTCAGGATAATACCCACTACTTAATGTTACGCTTGTATTTGCTACTGTATTATAATCTTGTTTAGTATGTGTATTTACACTATAACTACCAGTAGATGTTACAATGTTTCTTTGAAACTGCTCTTGTTTTTTTGTAGTAGTGTTTACTGATTTTAAGAAAAACCAAATATCTTGTAATGCTCCAAATTTATTTACAAATGTGACTTTATGACCATCTCCATATTTTGTACAATCAACTCTTACTATATTCATTGTAGTTCCTGCTGGTGTACCTACTAATTCTGTTGCAGTTGCACCAAAGCTATTATACACTAACGCTTCTCCTGTTGATATATAAGGAACATATCCTGCTGTGTTATTAGGTACATAAATATAATATTCATTGTTTGTAGTACCATTAGGGTCAGGACTTACAAGCCAAGTAGGTCGTGAACCAAAAGGAACAACAGGATTATCTCCTTCCATAAATGTACCATAAGCATCATAGCCTTTGTCTGTTATTGTGCTTGTTGTTAATGCTGTTCCACTCCCATCTGTTGAAGCGTGGGAGGTTAAGGTAGATATAATAGTTAAAGTATCTGCTGATGAAGCATTATAAGTACCGTCAAAGCTTATGCTTATATAATCTCTACATAATTCTGCTATTTCCCATAACATAGTTTCGTTTAAAGATATTCTTTTTACAAGTGTATATTGTATAGTTCCATCAATACTAATAGTTATTTTAGCAGAATTAGGACTTCCTGTATCTGCTACATCTGATTTATATTGTGGGCTTCTTAATGCTATTGCTGCCATTTTTTATTAATTTAATGATTTGTCTATTGCTGTGTTTATTTCTATTTGGAATGAATCAAATATTTCATCCGGTAAGTTATTCCAGGCACGATCAAATGGTTTAGTATAAAAATATGATGGTTTTAATCCTTGTGCATATATTCGTTTTTGTAACCAATATGCAATTCTATCGTAATTACCTTTTGCAAATCTACCTTTTTCATCCCTGAATCTAATGTTTTTACTTTTTGCCCAATTTCTTAACGGCTCCATTGGTGGCATTTTTGATCGATAACTAAATGGGCTGTTTGGTGCTTTTTGTCTACCATTTTTAACATCGCTTGGCCTTGCACCACGCACACCCTGATCCTGAAAAACACCGTAATTTTCCATATAAAAAGACCATTCAACCGTGTCTTTTTTACTATCATCTATTTTATATGAAATTGATTTATATAATTTACCATCACCCTTATCGGCACGTGTTAAATTTGCACGTGATTGTTTAACCATATACTTTCCAAAATCATTAAATATTTTATTTAATTCTTTTAAATCCATTAGCAAATTCTTATGTCATTGTATATCATTATATCCATTGTTGCTGTCCATCCGGCTAATTGGTTTTCAAACCTATCATAAAATGGTTCACAATTAACATCGGTATCTAATTGGTATTTATCCGTGTATAATGTACCCATTCGTAAAACCTGTATTACTTTATTTAATACCGCTAATTGGGTGTTTAAAATATCTTGTTCATTGTCTTCGCCGGTAAATCGATTGGTAGTTTCTTCTTTGGTTTGTTCAACTACATCACAAGCAAGTATACTTATATTAAAATTTAACACTTGTTCATCTACACTTACACTATTTACAATTAGATGTGATAGCGGGAAAATATCTTGTTTGTTTAAATTTACCTTGCTTATGTCACCTATTGAAATAGTATTTACAAAGGGGCTTGAAAATAATTCTTCTCTTATAGTTTGGGTCAATTGGTAGTAACCCCTTACACCTTGTTGGCTCATTTGAAATTCTTTTTAATTCTTTTTGTTTCTAATTCGGCTTTTTCTTTCATAAATGATAGCATCATAAAACATTCATGTACGTTTAATTTAGTGATATTT